>Ga0224501_10002371_pt1 | contig 14800 bp, 9 predicted proteins | sample SF_Oct11_sed_USG_4_FD_169105 | JGI IMG/M metagenome (GOLD analysis project Ga0224501, IMG submission 169105) | Sediment microbial communities from San Francisco Bay, California, United States - SF_Oct11_sed_USGS_8_1 | ecosystem: Environmental > Aquatic > Marine > Sediment | place: USA...
TTCTAGATGGCTACCTGGTATCAATCAGCTGTAACGGCTTAGAGCTATTTATATAGGCTCAGTAGCTTCAGACCATCTGGTTATAGAATTAAGTTCATTAGGTTTAATACGAGGCAGCCATTAGAAACCCCGCCAAACCTAACGCCTAATCACCTTCTTATCTATATAAATCGGAGTCGACCATCTCGGAAATTTGATATATGGTCACGCATCCCTGTTTCATCATCTTTCACTGAATCAACAACTTCACCAATACTCTTTTCCCTTGTTTGAATGGCTCTTTAGATAGAATCAATCAAGCTATTACCAATTTGAATAGCGAGCTCACTCATTACTGAGCGATCAGTCTTGCGGTTACTTGTTCACATGGTACTCAATACTCAGAGCTCAGTACTGAGTACTCAACATTCAGTATTCAGCACTCAGTCATGTGACTTGGACATTTGGTTATCACTCAATTTTCTGCGATGACCACACTGCTCTGAACCCAGTCAGATTAGTGTCTGGGCCTGATGATTCAGCGCCTGATCAGTCACGCTAGAGACCTGCCACCATCCTATCTTGGTATCACTGACATAGATATCCCGTAGGTCAAGGAATGTTTTGCTCATATTCTTCAGAGTATAATGCACAAATCTGTCAAGGGGCTGTTAGACAGTTTCTGTCATTAGTTTGCAATATCAGAATATCAACTTTGGTCAGTCAAGCCATCACATGTGATGAAATGGTTCACGGTAATCATCATTGGTACACACATGTAGGTTGACAACAATAAAAAGCTTGCATGTATATTCGGGAATACAATGTACTCTGCATAGGTACATGTAGGTTTGATGGATAAACGTTATACCAGATACTGACCAAGCAACAATTGTTTCCAGAACCCTGTGTACAGGTTAGTCAAAGACATGAACCATATGTACTGATTTATGATGGAATAATCAAATCTACATTAATATATGTCTATGGTCGACCTCATAGCAAATCATTTAAACAGTCTAGCTCTGTCTTAATTCAGATTCTCCTATAGACATAATAGAATTTATAATAAATTATGAGTTCATATAGTTTCTGTTCATCATGAACCCAAATAAAAGTTGTCCTGTGAGTAACACAGCATACGCCAACTGGGACGCGAACAGCTTATTTCATGGGTGAAGCAACAGCTTAGAGGATAGCAGGGTCCCTGGTTTGATTCCCAGTTCGAGCAGAAACTTTGTCTTTTAACAACATCCTCACCAGTTTCAGATCCCGACGTTAAGCAAAGGAGGTCCATCCATAGAGTTACCTTCTCTATATATGGGTATGCGGATGCAAGCAAAAAGCCTACCAACGACGCATCCTGGGAAACTATGAATCAAAAGACGCGGTAATTCAATTTCTGCAAACCCCTGACTCTGATCAGCATTCGAAGGAAGAAGAGGAAAAAGTTTATTTCACAGAAAAGCCTAGATAAGGTAATCTTGTTTTTCATCAATGGCAACACTGAGCTGATGGTTCGTTTCCGGGATGGTTTAGGGTCTGCCCCACCAAGTTGATACTCTTTTAGATAATGTTGTAATCTGAATCCGATGAGGGAGAAAGCACAAAGTGACGCACAAACTTAAAATCCAAAGGTGCTACCCACCAAGCCACTTCTACCTAATATGATCTCACTCATTAATATTCACTTACCATCTGGTTCATCCTTGCTGTCCTCATCAAGTGAAAGATTAATCTCAATACCAGGATCTGTCCCTGTTCCAGCCGCCTCGCCCTGTAATGACATTAATCGTTTCACGATAATTGACATTTCAATTCAAAGGTAATGCCCGATGTCTAAGTCTGCTCTACTTTTGATTGAGTTCAATCTGAATGTTTTTGCTAGACCTAGATTAAACAGATCTACTTTCAAGGTTGAAATGCTCAAATTACATTTCAACGACAATCAAGAAGCATTTTACCTCTCCGGGAATGTAATTCAACTGGCTCTCATTTCAACGGAGGAGAAACACCAATGGCCACCACTACCAGGTATGCCGGCGCGAACAAATCTGGCATTTTTTTGTGGGGTCTGTACTCCTGCCAAAAACCACAACTCAGCTAATTCCAGAACAAATGTAGTCAATATTGTGCCCTGGGAAATCGCGCGATTAAATACAGCCATCACACTTTATACAAGATCGCTTTACACACTTTACACAAGTAACATCACTAAGCCATTGGCTTGTTTCCTTGATGGTACAGGTTGTGTGTCATAAGGACAATTACCCCATGAGTGGGGTTTCGTTCTCTACATCGCTACCTGAATTCGGTGAGGGTGAACTGACAAAATAGCACTCTAACTAAAAATTCAACCATGCAGGGATGATATTTTCTAGGTCCGGCACAGTATCTATCAACTAAGCCACCGAATAAATTCACTTTCAAAGCTAAGCTCTTACGTGTTTGGAATCATCTCCCTTTTTTGAGTGCTTGCTCGTCTGTGCTTTCTTAGCAAATCTCTTCCACATTGCCTTGATACTGGAATTCGGTTTGGTTTTGCCCGTGGCTTGTTCGCTGTCAGCTGTGGAAGTTTTGCTTTTGACGGTCAGGTTCTGTAACTACAACAACCACACCAGGCATCTTCTAACTAAAGCTGGATAAAACAGCACTCTTTTGCACCTTGGGTAAAAAGTGCTGTTGGTCATCCACAGGCTGTATAACAGAAAAAAGGGTCAGCTAAATCATTCGGTGATTGTTTATGCTCTTCTTTAGTATAACCGTGAAGTCATAAAGTGAGGCATTTTGGGACTAAATTTGTCAACAGGCCTATTCGCGTGATTTCGGTCAGACGCAGACAAAACATCTCAGACGCGATCATGCGAACAGATAGGAGCAGTTAACAAACTCGGGGGTTTCGGGTACAATTTTGAGTGCACTAGAGTTGTTCTCTCTCAATGCCTTGCGTGTTCAAGGAGAAAAATGTTGTACAGTCTGTTTCAAGGTCTGTTTTGCAACCACGAAGTGACCCGTGAAGCGACCATAGAATAAATAAGCGAGTGATAGCTAACCTTGACATTTTGATAACCTTGACACTGTATATAAACTAGCACGACTACTTTCAGGCCCAGAATTTTGTTCGGGTGATCGAATTCACTCTCAGATGCAGCCGAGGTACATAGTTTGTAAGAACACATTTTTCAGGCGCACTTTCTAGCATTGGAACTGAAAATGCGTCTGAAACTGGGTTTCAAACCCGATCACGCGAATGCACCTATTGACGGCATGTAGTATAGTATTTGGTACATTAATGTTTGTGCACAATATAGTTCAATAAATCAAACATGAGGCAAGGGTTACGTTCAAATGGGCAGCTGACTAGGTCCTGCTGTGAGCGCATATACCAAATGGGTCATTATTTGAAAGAGCAGGGTTTAAATGAAATAAAATCACTCATTATACACTTTCCAGACTCACTTTAGTATTTGAGTAAGTTCTGAATTCAACGAATTCCCACTTAAATTTGTTTTTGTTGGACTTAAAAAGTAAAGAGCCTATCTGTATCAAAAGTCATCCCACAAGACACACTTATACAGGGAGGGCTAGAAGGAAGCACCACTATATCTGAAAGTCTAAAAGGAATTGGGTAACTTTCCAGTTCATGCTATCTGCAATAGAGGCCGTATGTGATTGAATGTGTAGAGTACAGAGTCACACAGCATAGTTCCGTGGTACAGGCAATGTATAAGAGAAAGAGATCGGAACAGTCACTGCACGGATGAACCAAACAGGTTCACCGCTGGAGATACAAACAGTTGCTTTGTCACCTTATCATGCTGTGTAAGGAAATGAGAGTAAATGTGGGTCAATTGAGAAATTTTGACCAGCCGAATTATAACTGTTGAAGTATCCTGTTGCCATAGTACTATCTGCATTTTCTCTATACATTGTGTACAGATATGAGGTAAAAAACTAAGGAGTTACAATTGAGGTAATAGAATGTACCCAATTTGCCATCCAGACCGTCATTCAACTAAATCCCACTACAAATATGCGACCAATGAAAAATCGTCCGATCGCTTATAACCCTAGTAATAGCTGAAAAACTAACATTCTTTACAATCGTCACCTATACAGATTGGTACCTGACATTGCTCTGTGTAAGGATTAAAGCAAGTTATGAAATGATGTGTATAGCTTGGTAGCGTGGCTTACTTGACTCTGTATAATGCTTAGCTGTAGTTTAGCAAGGTGAAGTTCTTTTTTCGCTCTGCATAGCTCCGCTTCGACATCGTACAGCTTGTTGAAGTTATTTGCACTAAGCAGCCTATCGACATAAAGAAACATAAAAAATTACACTCACCTGACCGTGTGACATTGACCTTTGTTTACGTGAACCTCTACGAGTAACGTCCTCCTGTAATTTATGACACTGATGTTCCAATTCAGACATGGATGAATTCAACGAGTTACGCGAATCGTAACGACGTTGTCTCGCGCCCATGAGTTCGTATAAAATGCGATAATCCTCATCCATGATATCCGATTCGTCTGTTTCTCGTGAATCTACTGATGAATATTTACGAAGACCCGCGAGCTTTTTACTTCTGTGTCGCTGCATGGCTAAGAGAGCAAGTTTTTCAAGTTACTCTTACTAAACGGATATTTATTAAGTGAGACTGATGATATGAATCGGTTTGTTATATTAGGTGAAACTCTCTTGATCAGGTATTACGCAGGTAAATTAACATACACGCCTCATAGACACTAACAGACTCATTATAACATAGTCTGCTATCGACTGGCTGGTAATTTATTCCTAATATAATTATTATCTGGTTATCTGCTTTATTATAGCACATTTAGACCTTATGCTATGAATGGAGATAGGTTTATTCATCCATAAAAAGACTTGGAATCTCTTTCAAGGGATAGAAAATTTTGAGCCTTCATATTTGCATAAATGCTTACAGCAGTTTAGTTCATTTGGATAATGCGGTGACATTATGTCGCTGGATAATGGCAGTTGGAACTGTCAGGAGTTATTTGAAAACACTATGTAGCCATGCGACAAATAAATGATTATGGTACCGTACTGGAACCGTTTCCACCGAAAAGTAACACATATTGTTCTGCAGCCTATCATGGGCAGATGACCTCAAGACCAAACTCAAATGGAGGCTTAGGTGGAGCCCCATCCAGTGCCCATGCTTAGAGTCCTAGAACCCTCTTTTACTCTCAATTTAAGAGGCACTAGAACATGTATGACAAAGAATTTCAGACTTTCTTTTTGACAAGCATCATCTGAGTACAGTTCTTGACATAACTGGCCAACAGTCATTCATTCAGTTTATAAGCATACTGGGCGTACTAATCCACCCACTTGAGAAGGCAGACTAACAGATTCTTTATGGCTAATTATGAATTTTAACTATTTTTGTCTGTATTCATGCATTTATTTAATTCAAGGTAATAAAGCTAAGTGAAGCCATGGTTGAGGATGTTTTTGTTCTTCATATAGCTATCATTCATGAAAGTAGACGACGTACATAGAGACTTAGAGAGGGTGTTATCCAATCAATTCAAGGAATGAGGTGGGATGGCGAGTATAGTACAGGGCTTGAAATCATGAGAGCCTGGATTCGAATCTCAGTCACGGTGAGCTCCTGCTGTGAATATGAGCTGTTTGAATCTGATCTGGTATTCAACCGTGGATTCGACGACCCATTTACAATCCAAATGGGTCCATTGGATGTCTGACCCTGTATTACTTTAAAGCCAGTCAATGGTGTTAAATTCTTGTTTCCTGGAATTGGATGGGTGAGCCCGACTGGAATCTCTTTATCTCTCAGAGACAAATAGTCGGGCATCCAAAGCAACATCCAAGGCAGACCAGAAGAAGTTTGTGAACTCCACTTTCGGGTAGTTAGATGCCAGTCTCAAGAATTTAATCCGGGTCAGATCGGACTCGAAGTGGACAGTAAAAGGATCCTTAGAATGAGAATTTAGTCTGTATGCAGCAGAGGGACTGAGATGAGGAAATAACATTACAAGGTATTGTGTATCTCTTTAAGAGGATAGGAAGCTAAATTGTAATCGGTGAAACGTCAGAAGAGGATCATACAGAGTTAGCTGTAAACACTTATAAACAGAGCTACTAATTCTTATCCTGAACTTTACTTGATTCGCATAGAGTGTGCAAGAAACAGAATACCGTTATCAATTTCGTAATTGAGTTTTCTATATGTACTGCATTAAGAAATGTGTTGTAAACATAAATACACTTAGAGTGACTGCTTCCTTTGTTGTTCTTCTGCATCTGCAGGAGTGTTATCATGACTTCCCAGTATGGTTTGTTTTTCTTGTATGTTATCTTCACTGTTATATGGTTATAGTCTTAAATTGGTTTATCAAACTAATATCAGATCCATTTTAACCTATGCTGCCCCGGTGTGGCATAATTTTCTGAGTAAATATAATATAATCAAACTGGAGTGGATCCAAAAGCTAGCCAACTAAATTATATGCGCCAATGGTGATCCTAATCTTAATTATGAACAACGACTGAAAGCTACGGATATGCCTAGTATAAATGATTTTTTAACAGAGGTGTGTCATAAACATTTTTATAGAATTTTCAGGAATGACAAACGCCCATTATTTATTAGACTAACTTTTTAGTCTCCTCTCGCCGACAATTTCGTCAATCGAGGTGTCGGACCACTAAGTGGCAGAAGGAATTTTTTCAGCATCAAATGAGACATTTTATTTGAAAATATGATTTTATTTTTTAATTTTTGTAACATTTCAATTTTATCAATTGATAATGAGATGAAATAAAACTTTACTTACTTACTTAGCTACCAGGTTAGATATGTGTTCTTTTACCATTACGATTTAGCATAGAGCAACACCTTGGTAAGTGCTCTCCTCGTAGTGAAGTCTGTTTTTGTTACGAGCTATGATTAAAGTGACTGGTTCATATCCACAATGAGAGCCCACTGTGACCAGGTTTCGAACCCAGGTTTTCACGATTGGGAGGCTAGCACACTACTACCCCATAGTGAGACTTGTATTTGCTAGGAGCTCATACTCGTAACATGACAGGGATTCGAACCCAGGCTCTCACGGATGCAAGCCCAGTGTTCTACCACTGACTGACCTATCCATATATGGTGAATAAACCTATTGTTGTTTTGAGATTGCGTGCACACACAAACATCTCGAGACTCCCCCAAGGAAACATGTTCCGGCGAAGAACGTTATGCCATCTAAATAGAAGTCTATAAATACTAATGATTATCCTATCTATGACCAGGAAGTTCATAATCTATAGGGGTTAAGTATGTGAATCACAATGAACTTCCTATGATGGCATGATACCAGTGCCCGTGTTTGTGTTTTGGTGTTTTGGTGATATTCGTTTTTCACCAGTTATGGCTTAGTGTGGAATACCGCGAGCGGGTCAGTATCAATGCTTTGCCTCGCAGTGAAGCCTTCATATTTTGAGCCAGGATTAATGCGAGGAACTCATGCTCACCACAGAAACCCGTCATAACTGGGAATCAAACTCGAGCTTTCACGGTTGCGAGCCCGACGTTCTATCACTGAGCTATCCCACTATCACATTATACGAAATGAAATCGCCTTTGAACTAATGAGGCCACACCCACGGCCTTGGTCATGGGTCAGTAGAATACCCTACTTCCGAGTGGAAAGGAGGAAAGGGCAAAAGAGTCCATCAAGTTCTTTGAATGGAGTGGTGCATATTAATTGAAATGCCCTTGACCTACCTCTGTTGGGAGCCTTGTAGTGAGATAATATCATCTTCTGTAGTCTCCAAAAATCTCTCTAAGTCTCCTTGTTCCTTCATTAATCGTTGGCGCCGATTTCTCAACGAAACCTCAACAATTTTGTCGAAGATGATTTCCCCTTTCATCAAGCACTACAGCGAAGATGCAGAATCCATACGGCATATACACATAAATCTTGGGTGTTCTACAGTCGTACATGCTTGATTTATACGTGATATAGTTTGTTGACTAACCCCCTCATTGACAATTGACGATAACCCCTTTGTTGGCTAGATAAGTGTGTACGGAGCGCTTCGTAAGGCACAATCAACAAGGTACAGAATATATTCGGGGAGGCAAACGCTATAGCAATAGGGGCCACTGCTACCAAAGACAAATCTCCCACCTCACTTTATTTTCCCTAATGTACAGGTCTTTGATGTGCTACAGTACAATTTACATAAGGCATGCTGAGATAAAGCATACCTAAGGCAGTTATGATGTAATGCGCATCGGGTATGCTATGATGTCACATCCCTCAGGCATCTCTGGTAACATCGTCTCCGGTGTGCTGTGATGTCACATACCTGAGGCATCCTATGGTAATGCATACATACCTCAGGCGTGCTGGGATGTTGTAGAACCGGTTTGAACGTTCGAGGATGAGGGGCGCCGATGGAGTCGTTAATTCCTCCTGATTCTGGTTTCACAGTGCGAACAAAATTCTGGATGTCATTACTCACATTCACCTGCTTACACACACTGAATGCAGAGTCATACCTGTGCCATTGGTCTTTTGCCTAAAACACAAGCAGAATATCGGTGAAGCTAGTAATACAACAACGCCTCAGTTATAATACTCAGTGGTGCACCATGCACATGTTCCATTAGACGCTCCATGAGAGCAGACAATTTTACTCTTGAATCTGTTTGAAATCAACCACTTGAGCAGGTATTATGGTTCCTGGGGAGGCACTGTGGATAAGTGGCTAGAGCACTCGTCACTGACACTGAAGGCCCCAAGTTCAAATACAGTTTGTTCGTAGGATTTTTCAAGGCTTTCTCTGCTAAGAGGAGTTGTGCCCCACCTCAGTTAGACCAGGCCGGTACAAGCCGTACTGAACAGGCATTTTCCCAAATAGATATTCTGTTTTATGTTTCCATCCTGATACTGGATTCACAGGAGTAGGAGAATACTCTCTTTATTTTATGACAAGATACCAATCGAAGATCAGTGTGGAAGAATGTACCAATAACTGTTGTGATACCAAAAAAATAAGACCAGGGAGTTATTTCAGTCACAGAGAGGATATATAAATGAATTGATTTTAGTTATGGGAACACAACTCAAATTTTACCTTGGATGAAGTCAGTAATGTCATATTCTGCAAGGTAACACTAAGAGCTTGACAGGAGTCTTTGTGGATTACTTCTAATTCCTACAATGGCATACACACATTCACCAATGGCGTGTATATGTGACATATATCACACAAGGGTATGCATGTAATACATAAATGAGTCAGTCCAACTATTCAGTCACGAGCTATGTTCTCATCGTAGTTTGCTCAAGAAAAGGAGACCGTGCATTGTTCTTTTCAAAGCAAATTCATCACTGAACCTATCTCAACTTTAAGAGGCAGGGTGGAATGATCATTGGTAAAATGGAAGCTGGTGCGTGTTGAGAAAGTAGAAATTCTAGATATTTCTCTCACTACACACTTATCTCCCACCAGAAAGTTGAGTCACCTAGTTAGAAGAACCAGCACCCTAATTATGAGTTATCTTACCTCTAGATACCAGGGTATGGCAGATTTATGATATTCCTCTATGAGTTTGTTCGTTGAGTTTAACTCCAGAATGTATTGGTTATGTGACTCGACACAGGCAGCAAATGCCCGATCTTTTCTACCTTCGTTATTTGTAAAGTGCTGTCGATGGGTGTCAAAACTCTGAAAACATGACGGGAAGATCATCTTTCTTATCAGTGTCATATTGTAATATTAGACATCAGAAACCCATCATTCATACCAAGATCATATGTTTGAATCTGGTTTGGCTTATTTGACCAAGCGCGGGTACGTCAGACCCTCCCAAATATGCCAGTCTGAACCGAGTTGAATCGCAGGAGCAGTTGACTAGCCAACTCCTAATGATAAAATTCGTCTGAAGACCAGTTATGTAATCAAATGAACCACTGCATGGTGGTACTGTACTTCATAACAGAGGACAGTGAAATTGTAGGTAGTCTCCAGAATATTTCGTGGGTGTTCAGAAGCAATCTGTACACCTTGAGTGTTCACTTTAAGTAAATGGTGATAGCATACAAATGTAGAAGAGGAGAAGAAAAGTGGAGTGGGTTGACAAATATCTAGGAGTGGAGAGAAGGGTCAAAAGTAATGCATCAATTAGTCACCAGGAAAGATTTTATGGATCAAAATAGTCTGCACTATACAACGAACTGAACAATGGAATGTCTTACATGACTGTCTTGTCGAAGCTCAACACGCAACTAAAACAGATCATTCCAGTACTAGGAAGTTCAGTCAAAACTCATACAGTCACAGCCAACCAGACAAGGCACAGTGATAGCATTGTAATATAAGGCAGAGAAGGAAAGTGCATCAGGGAGGAAACTGTCTGCCCAAATATCTAGGGATCAATGTTTAATCAAACCTATGAAGAAATACGAAATACGTCAGAGATTTTTTTCATGAAAATGACAAAATGTGGTGACAAATCAAATGCACAAACAGTTGTACTTTGTTCTTTCTAAACCATCTGGTGTGAGGACAATTTCCCAACCATTTACAGGGCGTGGATTTGCAAAAAAAATCAGTTGCCAAACGACTGCATCTATTGAAACCTGGCTCGTCCCAGAACACCGCATTGTGGATTAAAAAGAAAAGTTCCAAAGCTGGATTTCAATGCAACAAGCTTTCTATCCTAATCTTTATACCTATAAAACATGGCAACGAAAGATGAAATTTCTCATTGGGTCTTACCTTGTGTAGAGTTTCCTCTGATTGGTCAACAAGCGTGTCAAGGTGATTTCTAAATGTAAACATCTCCTTCATGTGTAACTTTTTGCAGGCGATCATCTCTAAAAGCTTTCCATAGCCAGTCTTGTTCAGTTCAGATGCAAAGTTTCTATAGTTCTGTAAAACACAAAAGAGGGAATCATATTTATGGTTCTAAACCCAGTGCGCGATTCCCTAGGCTACCGCCTCACTATGTAATTATCGTTCGAATTGAAATCGAACCCAGAAATTTGACACTCGGGTGAAAATAAGGGTTCTATCAAAAAACCTAGTACACTAGTCTTCCAAAGGGTTTATTGGAAAAACTTTTTTCGAGCGATTCTATCACCTGAAACTATAGTCTTTAGCGGGACCCTATTCAGTAAACCAGCTCAAAAATAGCCAATCATCACAGGAAGAAAAATACAAGATCCAAATTCCCAACTGGAATGACTCTAAAATGTGTTGCTCACTCAACCCATGGGGTAAATACGTTCCACAGAGTCATCACTATGCTCCGATATTAGAGCCTTGCGGTATTCTATTACGTTAAACTGAGGGTTTAGAGTTATGACTTAACATAGGACTATCTTGCCTTACGCGGATGACAGTACGCCAATGACCTCTGGATGATCCATGGTTTGCCCTCCATAGAGCTGGGCATCCTTTACCTTTGAGATTCAAATCCAACGAGGGAGAAAGCACAAAGTTATGCAGAAATTTGGAATCAAACCCGGTTCACTCGATCCAAAGCTGAATGCGAGACCCATTAAGCTACCACTTCTCCCTATCACATCATTCCCTGGTGAGAAACCGACAGTTAATACAACAATTTTGCTTCCACATATGCAATGCATTAATAACCATCACCGGATACCGTGAAGCGGAAGCGCTGATCTATTCTTGGGTGATGGGTCGGAGATTGGTTTAATAAGATTGTTGGTGTGATTTTTAGCCGCGGGTATTTTTCTCTATGAAGCAATCATTGGAAAATTATATTTCCTAGGCCTGGTTGGTGTATAAGATATTGATTATTTGTGTAGCTCATCAACTAAATGTGGCACTGGGCATTGGGGAATTAAGAAACTTCACTATTAAAGGTAGAGTGCATATATATACAAGATAGAAACAGAAAAGATTGATGCGGGAGCCTCACCATCCTATACCCATAAAAACTATTTCAAAAGAAAAAGCTTTTGATCCTGAACTGCTTTTACAGCATCACAGCCGCAAAAAATTCTTCACTTAACAAAATTTGTTTGTCTCAAAAGTCAAAACCTATACGTGTTACTAATAACAATGCAGTAGAAGTACGTTCAAGCCAATGTTTTAGGCACAGAGAAAATTGCAATCAGCTGTACAAGACTGTTTATGGGACAGAGCCTCAAATTTAGAATTCAAGTGAAAGAACAAGTCAAAATGAGCCATTTTAGACAACTGTTTCTAAGCCGGTGTAGATCCTTCACATAGGTCATCCAAAGGGTTGCAGTATTAAATCGGCAAAGAGAGTTTATAAGTTCATTTATGAAGGGCTTCCTACTTAAAGATGAGATATATATAAAACCAGTGAGCTTTCTGTACACATGGTAAAATGCATTACCTACACCCAATCACTAGTTGTGGTATGTGTATTCACGGGATCTTTAATCTAATACATATATGCAACATCTTACACACAGGGTACTTGAACATGATCAATGGCTCAATCAAGACACATATTAGTTGAAGAGTGAAGTCTGTGTGCATTTACTAAAAATAATGATTACATTTTAGAGCTTTCTAATTCATTTAGCAATTATTTGGTTTCCCACGTAGTTGTTTTGCACCAGTGATTGAGCACCGGTGATATAGATATAGTTATGTGAACAGTCACTTGAGAAAAAATGATATCGCATGTGCTGCAACACAAATCCTATGTTTTATTTTATATAGCACTAAGGCTCATTTGACTATGAAATTCCGACATATTATATATTGCTTTATGAATTTTATAGTAGAAATTTACTTGTCTTATAGAAGTATTCATATGGGTCAACATGATGAGCGACACTTATCCATCAGAATGAGCAATTCACACTAATATGTATTGCGTATACAATCGCCTTTCGAAGTTTACTAGCGCTAGTTAGGTTGAAATGACAGAGGCAGTCGCATTATGATAAGTCTATAGATAGGAGTCGCTCCAGGTTTACCATATGTTCTGGCCGTAGTTGACTTACAGTGAAGTGAGCTGATTCTATTATCTTATCACAGTGAGACCAAGTTGTGTATATGATGCAATCGGGAAGATTGGAGTTGAGCGGTAACAAAATTTTATCATATCCATTGTCTGATATATGTGATTGGGTATAACAAAAACACAGCTAGACTGTTGGAAATCGTACCCATAATCAGCCAATAAGCAAAAGGAGGCAAGACTTAATTAGAGTATCAGAAAGAAGAAGCGCCATAGACATGAAATACTCAAACTTTTGCCTTCGTGAGGAGGTCTAGCATGAGTCTTAGTGAAAACAAAGGGTTTAGTGACGTCATTCTCTTTATCGTGAGTGGTTCTCCCATTCTCCTCACTCTGTGATCTTCTGACGGAAAGAATTTGTTTTTCAAGGTGGTGCTTGAAGTGCTAGCCTCGTTGGGTGCGATTCATGGCACTACTAATTATTTGATAATCAGTGTGCCTAGAATGAAACCATTACTAGTACTTTTGCCTACTTACTACTTCCGAGTGCTGGTGACCACTAAAACTTGCATCTATATATTTTTATCTCAAGGGATGCAGGTTTGCAGCTTCACTGACTAACCATCACATGACCTGAACAGTCTCCACTGAGATGTAATTACTTGAGATTTGCAGTTGAACGCTTCCCTGGACGTTACTACTATCAGATGCTTGAGTCAATGACCTAATGAAGAGAAATAACTCAGGTCCCACTACATCATAGGCTATACTACTGTGTGTGAACTGTGCCAGTCCAAGCGGCTGTGTCAAATGTGGGCAAGTTTATGACCCAGAAAGTACCCTAATGTGGCATTGATTATCGAACTGCATCACCACCCATGTCACCGAGTCGTTAACCATGTCCCTGTGTCACAAACTAGGCCATTACCCTACCAGCAGTACTGCAGCATAAAAGGGGAGTGTTGTTGTGTCATCCGCTGTGTCAGTGTTAGTTATGTCTCCATGATGCAAACTGTGCTACTGTATATGACACAATGTCACAGAAACCATGCTGCTACTGTGTCATTTCTTAGTTGTATCTCATAGTGAGGCCTTAAAGGTTATTGTAATTAGAAACGACTCTGCTCTGATCAACCTTTAAGCGAGTTTACACGACAGCGGAGATGTGAGGTGAGCAGTAAGTTGTGTACAATTGTCAACGCTTGGGTGCTCACACAAGTGCTAACATTGGCGCCACTGCTTGTGCATTGCTGAAATGGGCAGAAACTTCCGGTAGCTGGTAGGTGGAGACTCGACCCCTCATGCCCTATTTGTTCCCAATGGTGAGCAGCGGCAATCAATCCTATCGTAGCAGTAGCTCATGTTTATATCGGAAGACTTCCACCCCTGGTCTATAGGTCAAGGGCGAACTCGGTAGAGCAGCAAATTTGTGCTGTCATTGGTCACTGCTCTCTCACCTCGGGGCAAAATAGAGAATGCCGCCTATGCACTCCACCGTTGGTGCACCAAAAGATCTCATCCATTTCAGCGGTGCTTAAATGGTGACGCCGATGTTACCCACCCCTCTGTAAATGCCACTTTGCAAAAATGCATAATTCCAGGTCGATCTGGACAATGAGGAAAGTACCAGATGATTCATGATGTAGGGATTGGAGTTATTCTCCCCATAATAATTCTATAATGCATGAATAATAGAAAGCTAAAGACCAGTGCTCAATATTTCGTCTACTGAACCATGAAGTTGTCCTAGTACCACATTTCTTCTTGTGGACCATCCTAAAAACAAGGCCCTGCTATCGACGTAAAATCCTAACCTACCGATTAGCCAAATTACTGCTATTGTTCCCGTT
>Ga0224501_10002372_pt1 | contig 14799 bp, 4 predicted proteins | sample SF_Oct11_sed_USG_4_FD_169105 | JGI IMG/M metagenome (GOLD analysis project Ga0224501, IMG submission 169105) | Sediment microbial communities from San Francisco Bay, California, United States - SF_Oct11_sed_USGS_8_1 | ecosystem: Environmental > Aquatic > Marine > Sediment | place: USA...
AAATTGGTGAGTAACAAAATTGATCCAATCACTATCACGGATACATCGCATGTTGATATTGGCCTGGGTTTATTAGGTGCTTGCCAATATTTCTCGCAAGGTGTTAACACAGCGGTCGATGTTACGTCGCTTAGTAATCTCACGGCGTTTACACCGGTAAATCTGCAATATACCTATTACGTCGAAGCAAAAACTGGCTATACCGTATCTTATAATTTGTATCAATTGGTACAAAGTGTATTTACGCGAGCAATTTATTACAAATTGCTGGATGAACTTATCAAACGAAAAACCTTGGGTAGCAGCAATAATCAACTATCGATTAACAATATTAGCAACGAAGAATTAGCTAGTCTTATCGATTCCAATGTGGATGCGCACTGGTTTTATGTGGAATTTGATGCGGACAGTGATTATCAATATGACTTGTTAGAGCAAGAAGAAATACGTTTAGCAGTCAAATCTGAATTAATACGCAAAGCTTTTCGTGAACTAGCATTGGTTTATCGTGCAACACCTATCGTGGCTAAATCTGATTTAGCGTTCAATCCCAGTGCAGCTCCTGCTGCAAGCGACGATTGTTGGCAACGTTACGGTAGCCTATGTCGTTTCAATCAATATTTGTTTTCAATTTCCGATACATTGGTTACCAATTTTCGTTTGCAAAATGATAAGTGGGTCACCGAAAAAATTCAGGACACGGGTTTGAGTGAGCGAAACTCAGGAACCACTTTTAGCAAGGATGCTAGCCTGCAAGTCGGTTACCAAACTACGGTTGAAGAACCGGTGATTGGGCCAAGCTTACCTGATGAAATTCAAGTCTATGTGCATGACGGCGAAGGTCAATTGAACGCAGTTTATGATCAAACCGCCTTGACTACATATATTTTTGATGACAATGGACGCATTGTAAAAGAACGTCGACATACGGATACACCAGTGAAACCATTATGGACCACCGATTTTTCTTTGGCCGGCTCGGGATTAACTAATCTGCCAACAGCTTTCATGCAAGTCGTGGCTGGTCAGTTAAAAGTCACTACACAATCGAATGCAACGCCAACTTGGAAAGGTGTTTGGGGCACACGTGCCTATCAATTGGATGAGCAGGTCACCTTTCGAGCTGAAGTAAAAACGGGTGAGAAAGTAGACGGCCGATACTTAGTTGTAGGCATTGATGGTGATTGGAGTAAACCCACATACCGTCGCCACGCGGCCTACTTTGATGGTGATGCTCTATTTGTTTCTTACTATGATGGAACATATCAAACCAAATGGTTGGGAACAATTGAGAACAATGCTGCCTATATTGTCGAGGTAGAAAGTCATGCGAGCGGAACACGTTTGTTTGTTTATCCAAAAGGTCTTGATCGTAGTGCGGGTTTTTCTGATGTACGCAATTATTCAGATTGGGGTAGTTTACGCACGTTTATCGAAGCCAAAGCCGGCCCAGGTGAAGCACCCGCAAGCATGTATATTAGTGCCATGTCTGAATCTGTTATTAATGGCCGCATTATTGGGCAACTCATTGCCGTAGAGAATGATAAAGATCGCGTGCGGGAATTTATATATAACGATTTGAATCAAGTTGAAGCCATTATCGACACTGCTGGCTCACTTATACGTTATCAATACGATACAAACAATAATGCGATATCACAAACGTTTCATCGCAACAAACCTATTCCTGTGCTTTGGGCGCAACACTTCGATGCAAATGCGAATGGTTTTTGGCAAGTACCAGAGCAACACATGAAAATTTTGAATGGCAAATTAGAAGTGAAATCAATTGTAACACCTGATTGGCAATGGGTTGCAGCGACCTCAAAGCGCCAGTACTCACCCAATCAAAATATTGTCTTTCGTGCAGAAGTGGAAACCGGCGCACTGAGTGAAAGTCGTTATCTCTTAATCGGAATTGAATCAGATACGGATCAGGCTGGGCCCTACCGCCGTCATGCAGCCTATTTTGATGGTGATAGTATTTTCGCTGCTTATTACGATAATGACTATCAGTCACGTTGGTTAAGTGTTGTTGGTAATCAGACGGTATTTGTTATTGAGATTGAAACAAGCATAAGTAGCAGCACCTTGTATGTTTATCCAAAAGGTTCAAGTCGTAGTAATGGGTTAATTGATCAACGTAATTACAATGACTGGAATGTAATGCAGAGCTTTATTGAAGCGCGTTCGTATCCTAACGCCACCGGCGCCAGCATGTTAATCCATTCCATGAGTGAAGCTTATGACGAAGGTGAGGTGTTGGGCAATTATGTCGTTCAAACCAATATTGCGGATATCAGTATCCCGGTTCAATAGAATGACTAGCGCTAGTTAGTATTGAAAAATGTTGTGTGACAAGGAGTGAGTTAATGAAAACTAAACGATTAATGACTGTGGTGATGTTAGTAATTTCCAGTGCTGTATTGGTATATGTAGTGTCTGACAAAGAAACAAAACCTATCGAAACAGTCAATGAACCATCCAAAATAGAAAATACTGGGGAGCTTGCCTCGATTCAATCATTTTCAAATAACAATCTTCAGGAAACACTGGACCCTCAGTTACCTAGTAATTCACCTGCTGTAGATGAAAATGAACCATCCGTCAGTCAACACCAATCAATTGATTCAGCAACGTCCGCTGTTGATATGCAAACAAAATTGATTCTAGGTATGGAGTTAAGTGCTGATGTAACAGCAATACCCTCAGCTGAGGTAGGTCAGGAAATCAAAAAAATTCGTGATTATATTGATAGCAATGATGTGGTCACGCGATTAAATGAAGAAGGCGTAGTGCCCAAGAGTGAGCGCGAGCAATTGTCGAAGTTGTTTGCCCATTTGACAGCATTGCGCCTGCGTGACTACAAAGACCATGCAGAACAATACGTAAAAAAAATAGAAGATTATGAAAAAGAAGTGAAAGCGTATTCGCAGAAAACAGGAAAAACCGCTGCGGTGACTTTAACTGAAAAAGATAAAGCAGATATTGATGCCCAAGTTAAACAGCAATTATCAAGAGCTGAAGCAGAGCTACAAGCACAAAAACAGCGGGATGACGCATTGGCGATTGATCCTGTGGATGTCGAAAAACAGGGAGAAGTTTAAGTGTCCATAAACAAATTAATTAATTGAAGGAGGTATAACGTTTTTTTACAGGAGTAGGAATAAACACATGCTTATGTTTACAAAGATTAATGGAGATAAAACATGAAGAGAAGAGGATTTCTTAATAAACACAGCGTAGGAATGGCGGCTGCAAGTGCTTTGTTTGCGATTGCAAATGTCGGTTCTGTCCAGGCCTCAACCGCGAATCCGGCACTGGTATCCAATTGTCATCCTGGTGTGCAGGTGACTGTGCCGGCTAATGGTTCGACCTATCATTATAGTGAAGACTGCAATACGGGTTATGTCGCGCCGCCCACAATCGGAACGGCTTCATTATCGTCTTATATTTCAAACAACAATGTGAACTTTTGTTCTAATCTAGAAACGGCGAAAAATCAAGAGTCAGTGTTGCTGACAGCGGTGGCTCGTTATGAAACTCGTTTGGCTGCATTGACTGATGAATTTGATCTGATTGATATTCAAGGATTGACTCAAGCAAAAGATGAAGCAGAAGCAGCACTATATCAAGCAGAAGATGATTTGCTAACTGCGCAAACCATGTATGACGAACTTCTTGAAGCATACCAAACCGCCCGTTTTGAATATGTTCAATGTGCAGAGGATCCGTTAAAAGATCCATTGCTTGATTGTGATGGTGAGCGCACTGCCTACTTAGATGCTAGAGATGAGTTCAATATTCATCGTACCAGTGTCTATTATCCAGCGCGTACCAATGTTAATGCGCGTCGTGCCGATTTAACTCGCGCCGAACTAGCATTGACCCGTGCGGATAGAAGTTTGGCATCAATCACCACAACCTATGACTCAATTCTGTCAGCTGCGGAAACACTTCGCGATCGTGCGGCTCAAGTTTATGATGATTATGCTGTGATTAATGGCGCTGCTGCTAGCATGATTTATACAACCGAATGGACTAAGTTAGTCAATGATTTTGTTGTCGCCAATCCTGGCCTCGCCGTAAACTGGAAACGCATTCCATTAACGGGTGCTCGCATTATGGCTGCTGTCAATGATTCATTCAGTGGTAATATTGTCAGTGGTTCGCATAATATCCCCGTTATTCTGTCTGCGACCGTGCCTGGCTTTTTTGAGTATGGTGTGCACAAGTTTCCAGATGGAACTGCGCCTACACCCAATCCAGAAAACGCAACGCCTAGCACTGTGATTCCTGACACTTTTAGTTCTGGTATTACCTTATCACTACTCGGTGCCTGTCCGATCGAAGCCGATCCAAGCAAAAAGACAGATCTTGATGCATACCTAATTGTCGATCTAGATACTGATTTTGAATTATTGGCTCATGCAAGCTATACCGCCAGCTACAATCTTTACACGTTTTGGCAACGCATCGAATCCGTGCGTAAAAAACGTCGCTTCTTCCATTCCAGTTCCGTGCGTAGCTTGGTGGAAAATCGCTGGGCTAGCGAACGTTGGACTTTTAATTTTACCGGTGATGTAGGTCTGATTGGTAATACACCCGCAGAACAAGCAGACGGTATTCTTGCGCTTGAAGAAGCCGTTAGAAAACGTCTTTACGTTCATGTGTTAGACAATGTAGGCATTCGTACTTCAGTTGGTGTTGATCGTCCGGCGTCACCAGTCGTTCCACCTAGTTCAGTTGGTGCATTTGCTGCGGCCTTACGTAAAACCTGTGTCGGTGGCTACGGTTACTTATGCTGGGGTGGCTGGATAATTGGTGGCATTGATAGCATTTATGGTGGTGGTGCTGCCATTAATAACTTCAGACAAAGTAATAATTCAACTGCGGTTGATAATGTATCGTTTGATATTTTTGTTCCAACCGGCACACGCACTACATTCAAGAAAGATACGCTCTAAGCTAAGTATTTTTCTTATTCAATCAGGGGTGCATGGCAGAACGATCTGCCATGCAACTCACTACAAAAATGTTCTAATGACTGTCATGACACCCGGCTCATTTGTCACTAATTAGCAAAGGAATGTTCTTATGAAAAACAGAGTTGATAGCAGAGACAGATATTATTTGTTGAAACAATTACTATTAATAATTGTATTCGGCCTGGTATATGTTAACGCTCACGCAGTCATGATAACGGTTACAACCACTAGTGATGAAGTGGACGAAAATATAGAAGACGGTATTTGTAAAATTGCCAGTACCGGTGAATGTAGTTTGCGAGCGGCGGTACAACAAGCTAACTATTTGGGTGGAATGGATACCATCGAAATACCAGCGGGCACATATTTTTTATCGGGACCATCAAAAGAAGATGCTGCGCTTAGTGGTGATTTAGATATTCTTGATGATGTAAAAATCGTTGGCGCGGAACATGCGTTGGTTATTATTGATGGCCAAAATAATGATCGCATATTTGATGTAAACGAAGTGCGATATTTTGAATTGGAAAATGTAACATTGCTAAATGGAAATGCCGTCAATGGCAATGGAGGCGCAATCCAAATAAATAATCTAAAACAAAATACTCAGTTTGTTAATGAAAGTAAAATCACCAAAGTAACATTAAGAAAAAACCAGGCGGCCGCCGCACGTGGTGGCGCCATTTACCAAGGATTAGGCACTCATTTATCTCTAGATAGTGTTCAACTAGTGGAAAATACATCCACCCTGGGCGGTGGCATCTATAGTGCCGATGGAAACTTGAATATTCAAAATAGTCTTATCGAAAATAATACAGCTTCATCGTTGGGTGCTGGTATTCACTCGCAGAATTATTTAAATATTCAAAGCTCACAAATAAAAAACAATCAAGCATCCAGTGGTGGTGGAATTTATGCTCGCGGTGTGATTTATGTGGCCAATAGTATTGTCAGCGGCAATCAAGCCTTGGGTGAAAGCGGAAACACCGGATTAGGCGGAGGCATTTTGATTCGGGCACCGCTTGATGTTTCATTAGTAGGGTCGGAAATTTCTTCAAATACTGCGGTCGTTCAAGGCGGTGGCTTGTCAATTGAAAATCGATTGAATAAAGCTCGTATTGTGTTAACTGAACTTCAGATCAGCAACAATCATGCAGAGCTTAGTGGTGGTGGTATAGAAGCACAAAATCTGACGCTGCTAAACCAATCAGTGGTCAAGGGTAATAGCGCTGGTTTTCGTGGCGCGGGAATTTATTTGAGTAATAGTGTTGGTATTGTTTCAGACATTCATCAGAGCGTGTTCGATGCAAACAAAGTAAGGAACCCCGGTTTACGTTCCAGTCGTAATGCATTTGGCGGAGCGGCGTATCTGATTGGCAATGTAAGTTTTGTTAATACTATTATCAGCAATAATAGCGTTCAGGCAGCCATCGGGGGAAAAGCCCTGGGCGGTGGTCTGTTTCTTCTAGGTACCTCTTCAAATCAAGTCAGCTTTAGTCATTCAACCTTGGCATTCAATGATGCGACCTATGGTGCGAATTTGAATAGTCGCTACTTGCGTGGGCAAACTGATTTGTCTAATTCCATCGTAAGTGACGCAAAAAATGGAGAAAACTGTTTCGGCCCAATGACTAGTTTGGGAGGTAACTTGGATTCCGATGGTAGCTGTTTATTGTCTATGGCTAGTGATTTATCGAATGTGAATCCTTTACTAGATGTAGTAGATGTTGACTTGACGTCCCAAATAATCGGTCTGCAATCAAGTAGCCCAGCTATTGATAGCGCAGAAAATAGCAACTGTGTTGCACTGGATCAACAAATGCGACAGCGTAATGATGGTTTGTGTGATCGAGGGGCTTTAGAGAACGCGGCGAGTATTAATGATTACGGAACAGTGAAGCTAGTTTCAACGTTATATTCAGTTGCCGAAACTGGTGCCACAATAGCATTGGAGCTTGAGCGTTTTGGCTCAAGTATCGGTGAGGTGAGTATAGATTATCGAGTCGATCATGTTGATACAAATTCATCTGATATTGATTTAGATGCGGCCCGCGGACGGGTGATGTGGGCTGACGGCGAACTCGGCGCTAAAAGCATTCAAATTGATTTTAATGATGATCAAAAGTTCGAGGCCAATGAAAGATTTCAATTGATCATCATGAATCCTGTGGGTGGTGTGAGAACAGATATGCAAAACAGCGCCCTAGTAAGCATACTGGATGATGATGCAATTCAAGACTCGACCATAAGCTTAAGTGCAAGAAGCTTGAGTGTTAAGGAAGGTGATATACGTCGTGTGATTAATATTGAACGCGCTGCAGTATTTCCATATCTTGATGTTAGTGCAGAATTGGTGATTAGTAGCGCAACCGCGAGTGAAGGGCAAGATTTCAATTTATCAACAAAAGCACTAGATTTTGCTGCTGGAGTTACCCGTGTTTCTGTGCTGCTTGATATTCAAGATGATGCTTTGTATGAAGGCGATGAGTCCATTACGCTGCAATTACGCAATCCCAGCATTGGCGCACGGCTCGATTCCAGTAATAATCAGATGAGCATTGATTTGGCGGATAACGAAACCTCACCAGCCACTGGAATTTTTGAATTTTCTTCGGCCAAGCTTTCACTATATGAGTCCCAGGGTGATTATTTGTTACCAGTGAATCGAAGCTCAGGCGTTCAGGGCGCAGTCTTATTGGATTATGTCATTGTTGCGGGCAATGCCAGCGCGGACATTGATTATACGGCCAACAGTGGTCAATTGTTTTTTGCCGGTGGCGTTGATACGCAAACCATTAGTCTTTCAATTATTGAAGATGAGATGTTGGAAGGTGACGAAAACTTTTTTGTGCAATTAAAAAATCCACAAGGCGGTGGCAGTCTAGGCGTAAATAGATCACTTGAAATAGTGATTGTTGATAATGAACAACGCTTGCCGCAACCGGGTAGTGTGGCCTTTTTACAAGCTGGTGCTGCTGCCAATGAGGATGCAGGTACTATTACTATTGATGTTGTGCGAAGTGACGGTCGTGACGGCGCAGTGAGTGTTGATTATTTTGTAACAGGAGGAACGGCCAGTGCTGGTGATGACTATAATTTCACGCGCGGCACACTGGAGTTTGCTGATCAAGAGACAGCTAAGACAATATCCGTTAGCATTGTTGATGATGCGCTGGTGGAAATGCCTGAAACAATCGTCATTAGTTTGCGTGATCCTTTGGGCGGCGCGACTTTAGGTGCACCAAATGATGTGGTCATCACCGTAATCGATAATGATGTTGATCAACCACCTGCGGATGATATTATCCAATTCGCTTTGTCGGCAGTCGCAGAACAGGAATCGGTTTGGGACTTATTGATTGAAGTGCGACGTAGTGCCGGGTCGAGCACACAAGCGAGTGTGGATTATTCAGTTACCGGCGGCACAGCTGAATTTTTTAATGATTACATCGTTACCGAAGGTACGATTACCTTCACACCGGGACAGCTTAGCCAATTTATTCCCGTTTCATTTATTGATGATTTTGATCAAGAGCCTGACGAAACTATTATTCTGACTCTAGGTAATTTGGTGGGTGACACCGCGCAACTTGGCGATAAACGCACAGTTACAATTACAATTGTCGACAACGATAGCGCTGATGGCCCGCCCTTGTTCTAACATCGGGAATGTATAAATCGTAGGCGGTGATAAACGACAAATCGAGCGTCTTGTGATATGCTTCACAAACGCTCGATTTGTCTTTATTGTTTTATGGCTTGCAGGAAAAATAAATAAGATTGTTTTGTGAGCGACACCAACATTTGTTTTTGTGTTTTTGGTGAAAATGGCAATCAATAATTAATGACGGTTGCTAAATCAAAACAGCTATGAGGCAAATCCATGAAAACCTCGATTATTTTTTTCTCATTATTTATTCTATCATTCAGCGCCATTGCGCAAACTTTTCAAGTCAATACATTTGACGACAATGTAGACCAGGATCTGAGCGATGAGGTTTGCGCCACTGCCAGCGGCGCTTGCTCACTACGCGCTGCTATTCAGCAAGCCAATGATTTGCCTGGTGAAGATGTTATTCTTTTACCGACGGGAACCTATAGTTTAAGTATTGCCGGTATTGATGAAGACATGGCCGCCAGTGGGGATTTGGATATTCATGATGATTTGCAAATCATAGGTGAACAATCGAATCGTGCAACAATTGACGCAGCAACTTTAGATCGAGTTTTTCATGTTCATGATCATGCGCAGGTATTGTTATCTAATTTGAACTTATTTAATGCTGACTCCAAAGATGCACGGGGTGGTGCTATTTTGCTAGATCGGGTTGCTGATAATATTAGTCAGCATATTCCGTTCCGTTTGCACAATATTCACATTAGTCAATCCACGGCTGGAAGTAATCAAGGTGGAGCAGTTTTTGTTGAGGCGCGCCATCGCTTGTCTTTTGAAAATGTGACGATTGAAAACAATCAGGCCAGAGATGGTGCGGCAGTATTCATAAAAAATTCTGAACTATTTTTAGATTCGGTAACAATGATGGATAACACGGCCACTACCAATGGTGGCGCGATTCGCAGCGAATCAGCTTTGTTACATATTTTAAACAGTCAATTGTCAAACAATAAAGCCAAATATGGCGGCGCAATCAGTGCGATTCTAGTTAATAGTCCTGTTTATGTATTCAATTCTCAAATAAATTTAAATCAGGCGTCACATAGTGGCGGTGGATTTCATCTTGGTGGAGCTTTGGCCACGGACACCTTGATCAATCTTAATGATTGTGATTTTACTAGCAATAGTGCCAGCGTATATGGTGGGGCGATTTATTCGCAAAGCGCATTAACACTTTATAAAAGTAGTGTGCATGGCAATAGCGCAGGTTTTGCCGCCGGTGGACTTTATCTGACTCGGGATAGTCACATTGAATATAGTACACTCAGCGAAAACATAGCGCAAAATACGATTATTACTCAAGATCTAAACGCCTACGGCGGCGCGATTTATTTCAATGGTGCGGCCAATCTTTTATTAAGCAATTCGACCTTAAGTGGCAACCGTGTCATTGCCAATACTAATGGCCAGGCTTATGGCGGCGCACTTTTTACCACATCAACTTATGTCGATTTATCGCATGTTAGTATGGTAGGCAATAATGCAACTCAGATTGATAGCGCCTCACAAGCGACTATGAGTTCCCGCATCAAATCACAATTTAGTTTATTTGAACATTTCGATACGGGCAATAATTGTGGCGCGCTTATTAACAGTCAAAATTATAACTTGGCGAGTGATAGCAGTTGTGGATTTGATGCTGCCAATGATCAACAAGCAATAGCTTTAATGCTTGCAAGTTTGAGTCAGAATAGTGGTGATACCGCAAGCCATGCATTATTAGCTGGAAGTCCTGCCATTGATGCGATAGACAGTGTTGATTGCGCATCTATGGATCAGCGATTTTATCAACGTATGAGCGGACAATGTGATGTAGGTGCATTTGAACTAAACGCACAAGCAATCACACTGAGTGAAATTGCCATGGCAAATAGTGAACTGAGTTTTAACGAAAACGAGACCGTCGCGATTGTTGTTAAACGACAGGGCGGTTCGCAAGGCGAGGTGTCGATAGACTACCGTAGCGTGGACGGTAGTGCGCAATCGACAACGGTTGATAATGATTACACCGCGATCCAAGGGCGCTTAACTTGGGCTGATGGCGACGCAACTGATCAGAGTGTATTTCTTACACTAAACGATGATGCGAATTACGAAGCCAGCGAAACATTTAAACTGCAATTATATAACCCGCTCGGTAATGCTGTGCTTGCAGCGGATGCGGCTAGTATTGTTAGCATTATTGATAATGACGTATCGGCCGGAACTTTGGGTTTTATTAAACGTAATGAAAGTTTCAGCGAAAATATTGGAAGCATTTCAATTGAAGTGATTCGTTATGATGGCTTCGATGGCGAAGTCAGTGTCGCCTATGATGTTGTTGATGGTAGCGCGGTTGCAGATGTGGATTATGTGTTCACGCCGGGTATACTTACTTTTGCTCAAGATGAGATTCGCAAATCTTTTACAATCGATCTCATTAATAACCAGCAAAATGATGGCGACAGAAACTTAGTATTGCAATTAACGAATGCGCAAGGCGGAGCCATTATTAGTGATGTATTTAAAAACAAAACCATAATTATTAACGATGATGAACTAGCAATAAGTACGCTTGATTTTGCCAGCGCGACTTATACTGCCATCGAAAATAATGGTGGTTTCATTGTGCGACTTGTGCGCCAAGGAGCGATTGAGCAGGCCGTGTCAGTTGATGTAACACTTGCAGGTGGAACAGCGACAATCGACGAAGATTTTCTATGGCAGAATCAAACCGTTTCTTTTGCTGCACAGCAAAGCGAAGCCACGATTCAAATAGAAATCGTTAACGATGAAATACAAGAAGCTGCCGAAACGATTCAACTAATGTTAAGCAATCCACAAAATGGCGCAGAACTAGGTGAAACCACACAAACCTTATTAACCATCAATGATGACGATGAAAAAACTGTAAGTGAGCGCGCAATCCCCACAAACAAAAAACTCAGTCTTAGCAGTTTCAATGCATTCTATTTCTTGCTCTTGTTTATTGGTCTGGCACTTCGTCGTGAATTAGGAATGAAAGAATAATTTTTCCGAATATAGTGGCGATGTATTACCGGGTGTCCCACACAATTTGATCAAAATGTACCTGCAAGGAAAGACTATTTCTGCTCTTTGACGCGATCTGAGATTTTTTCACAAACGCCTAAATAATCAATTCAAAGTATTAAATTGATTTTGGCTATATTAATCAAATTTAGAGTGTTTCCAAGGTTCCTAAATATAAGTTGTGTACTATTGTGCCAGCCTAACTGCTCGTGCTTAACGATTGGCTGCGACAGGGAGTCATACAAAACGAAACAAAGTAGCAGGAGCCAATTTTTGTTTTGCTATTCTTTATTCTTAGTGAAATAAACAGCAAAAGTTAGTCGAATTATTATGTCGATCAAGACTCATGGCTTGAACTATCATTGACTATGGAGTATGTTAAAAGAGCAATTTACATGCATTTTTCAATTTGTGCTGCAACACAAATTATACAGACATGTCGGTTGTCGCTGTATTATTGTCTAGTAAAATAGTGCGCTTTTCCCACCAATTAACTCTAAACGGACTTAAAGCTATTGTTTGAATCTTCATAGAACTTTTATAAGGATTTCGATCATGAGCCTGAACCTAAATCCTTGTACGAATAAAAATGATAAAAAAACAACTAAAACATTTCTAAAATCAAAACGAATCTTAATTGAAAAGTTTCTGGTGTTCATTTTCGCCTTATTCATTTTTGGTAATGTTCACGGCGAGTTGAATGGGCAAGACATAATGGATTGCAGTACGAAAAAAAATTCATTTGCTATTTATGCAAGCGATCCGCCTGAGATGCTTAAGTCGCAAATACTGGATTTTGCCAGCAGTGGAAGTCTGGTTGGCAAAGCCAATATTTATACCGCCTCCTATCCGAAAAAAGTCATTGATCACTGGGATAAATACGGCAGTTACTCCTTAAATTTTGTTGAAGCCGGTACGACGAAACCCGACTCTGCCAAGGATTCCCCAAAAAAATATTTTCTATACGACACCGAGTTTGACTACACTTTTATCCACTTCGCAGACATGGGTAGTGGCAATATTCGCAAACAAACAAGGAATATTGTCCTTGCAGGTCAGATTAGAATCGAATTCTCCTTTGTCAGTCGAGAAGATTCAGTGGGATACTCAATGACGTATGAACTTCCAAAGCTGCATTGGGACACAGTACAATCTAGTTCATGCATGGAAGGTTATGGTTATCCCTTGGGGGAATATTGTGAATCATGGTTTCCACCACCAGAGCATATAACAAATCTTTGCCAGTTGCAGGATGGTACCTTCGTCCTGTACACCACTATTCGTAGATCAAGTAGCGAAGTTTATGGAACGCCATTATCTGGGGATTTCGTTTTTCCAATTAGTACGGGAGAGGTAGCATCACCTGATGGTGTAATCGCTGGCAAATTAAGAAACTTACAACCCATCGATAATGCAGATGATATTCAAAAAGCAAAAGTCGAATTATATCGTCAAACTGCTTATGCAAGAGCAAAAAGTGCAGAAGAAAGCGAAGCCGACTATAATTTGTATTTAAAAAGTATTGGCAAAACTCTGGTTGATGTGATCGAAGTCAGTGCCTATGACGAAGGTGAATTCAGGTTTACTGGTGTACCGATTTTTGGCGGGCGAGGAAAAGGCGGAACAGCACGACCACAAGACTATAGCATTGAAATATCTTATGCTGAAACCGAGGAAGTAGACCTTAATCAAGAACCAGTTGATCCGAATATTACTGTAACAACACTGTTTGAAACGAAGAAAAAATTTAATATTCGTGCTTTCCCGCAAGATCTTTTTAGTGAAAATAACATTCTTGATATCGCCTTAAAGCCCTCTGATGTGGTGGCTGTAAAGCAGCAACTGATTGACCAACTCAGTTTGGCCTCACCTGGGAACTATTTGCCGGTGGAAAACGGCACGCTGCAACCGTGGTTAAACACCATGACTTTGACGCCAGAACATCTTGAAGCCGTTCGGCGTGGCATCTGGGCGGAACGCTTGCTACGAGATGGAACACTTTATGCCGATGAAACCCTAGACCTGATGTTATCGGGTCTAGGCACTTTATTGGCCGATTTATTTGATGACTTGACCGATTTCACTAGTAAAGATAGACGGGCACGACAACAGGAACTTAATAAGATTGAAAATAATAAAAACGTTTCGAATCCCTTTTTTGCCACTGGTAAGTATCCGCTTGACTCAGAACGTTATATTAAAAATCTCAATCTTGATCGGGCCATTGCTGACGGCGAGATTGCGGGAACCGTGCAAGCAGTTTTTAAATATGTGTTAACACTGGTTGTCACAGCGGCGATTGAAAAAGGAATGGACCCTGACGAAGCACAGCAAATTGCGAAAATTCTACAACAATCGCTTAACGTATTGGTGGGAGCAATTAAAAGTGGAACAGTGAAGGGTACATTTAAATCAGCAAGCAAACTGTTGATTGAAGAATCTGTGCAACTGGCAAAACCATTTGTTTTTGACGAAGCCAGTCTGCCCTCGTATACCACTCTAGTCAAACCCGAATTAGTCGCCTCTGTGGATAACATGATGAATTGGAATCAGGTGGACAAGAGTCAATATGAAAACAATCGCAGGCAGGTGATAAAGTTGTTAAATGAGCTGGGTCGAGAAGCGACATTCACAATTAACACCTCAACTACATTACAATTGTCAGCGGGTGCATTGGATGTATTCCAAGATATTATTGGTGTGCTCGCTCAGAGTGGCGAAAAGCGTCTCAAAGCCCTGGAAAAATTAACCCTGATTACTAAATATTTGTTGAATTCAATTAGTGTTGTTGATCCTTACTTATTCGTATTTCATGATAATCGAAAATTAGTAAAAGAAGGCGTTTATAAAGCCTATGGAATGTCGGTGCCGCAGACTGTTAATAGTGCCAGTTTGTATGCACTCGCACCGCGCGCCGTATTTACCAGCGGCAATCCAACTTATGCGTTGATCGCACCGGCATCAGAAGAATTGAGCAATACGATGAATACAATTATTGAAGCGTTAGAAGCAGATGATATTCAGGCTGCAATGATTGCAAGCAGCGACAATAGTGTAACGAATTTCGTCAGTAGCCTAGATGAGTGGCGGCAGTTAGTCGATATG
>Ga0224501_10002373_pt1 | contig 14790 bp, 14 predicted proteins | sample SF_Oct11_sed_USG_4_FD_169105 | JGI IMG/M metagenome (GOLD analysis project Ga0224501, IMG submission 169105) | Sediment microbial communities from San Francisco Bay, California, United States - SF_Oct11_sed_USGS_8_1 | ecosystem: Environmental > Aquatic > Marine > Sediment | place: USA...
TTTGCAGTGACACTAATGGTGACCGATTGATTATTGGCGATTAAGCCTTCCGGTATACGATCAATCGTAGAGATCTCGGGCACGCGATTTTGCAAATTAAAATTAAGCGTTAAAGGATTAGTTGCATCTGTGACGCTGACGGTTTCACTAACTAACCATGGCGCAAAAATAGTGACGGGTACATTGATTGGAACTTCAAACGAGTACATGCCTTGCGCATCAGTTGTCGTCGAAGCGCCGAGGTTGTTGGATAATTCGAAATTGGTTTTAGGCTTGCCATCACGATCGTTGACCAAGCCTTGAATAACACCATCGAATCGGATTTGAATCGGATTTTGTAAATCAACACATTCTCCAGAATTATCCAATGTTGAGCCTTGAGTTGTCGGCGTGTTTAAAACATCGCTGGTCACATCACCCTCGGCAGCATCGTTTATATCGTAATAAAAATTTACGCCACCGTATTCGACAAATAATTTAATTTGTTCAGGATTTGCAACATCGGTGGTGCGTTTAACGGTGACATAAGCGCGTCCATCGGTATTCGTATTAGCAGGGCGGGAGCGGCCATTATAACTTACACCCTCACCAATGAGTCGTACGTTTGCTAATGCATTACCATCCTTATCCAATACTTGTGTGCCTAGACAAGTATGCTGAGTGACGGGACGGTCCACGTTCCACCAAGAGAAATGAGTGACTTTTGCTTGCGCGAATAATATGCCGCCAACATCAACAATTAATGCATTGTCTATGTCATTTTCACCATCATCTGGGTCTGCGTCTTCACGTACCCAACTGGCGCTGGTTTCGTTATACGACCACCACTCGATAGTGTCCCCGGCTGCATATTGGGATTGCAAACTATCCGGTAGACGTACGGTCAGCATGGCGGGTTTATCTAATGTCGTGAGTTCATTTCCCTCGGCATCAACCATGGTAATTTCCGTATAAGCGACACTTTCCAGAGGCGTGTCGGGATTTTCTACGGTGGATTCAGCCGCCATAAAATCACCGGGGAAAACTGCACGACCGCTATCCGTGGTAGGATCACCCGTCGCAATACTCACCGATACAGTTGAATTGACAAGAATACTATCAGCCGCTAAATCTAAACTCACCAGATCACCACCAGCATCGGCCGGCACAGTAAGCATTTGGGCTTGTGATAAATCTACGTTTTCTTGCATTTGATAGCGTAAAAGTTTGGCATCAACCGCCACAGTCTGACCAATATTAACAGGGATGCGGCGTTGATAAGTGCCATAGCCATCTTTTTCATAAGTAATAACGATTTCGTCATTGGTTTGCAAAGGCACTTGCAAACGGTAACTGCCATTCACATCACTTAATGTGGATTGGTTCGCTGCTGAGACTTTAACTTTTTCCAATGGATTATCCGCGCTCACATTTCCAGAAATATACACATACTGCTGAGCGATTTTATTCGATCCATCATCATTTTTGTTGCGACTGTCCTTGCTGCTGCAAGAAGCTAGCGTCAGCAAACTCATACTAAAGCCAAGTAGCAGTAGGGAAAAAACAAACTGCAATAGTAAATTTCTATTCATAGCTACACCTTTATTTAAATTAACCTAATGCCGTGCTGTTAATGCTTGTTATAATGTTTCTCAAGTCTGCGATTGCGATTTTTGTGCCGCAGAATTGGTGAAAAAATTATAAAATTCATGCAGTTATTGCTGGTTGATTAGTGATCAATGAGGGTTAATCACTTAAATAGACTAGGTAGTTAAGGCGACAGAAAAATTTCTGGGCAGCGTATACTGATACTAAAAGCGGCAATCTGTGAAATTTAAAGTAACACCCTCAGGTATTCATGGTGTTTAACTAGACAAATGGAAAATCAACAACAAAAACCGATTAATGTAGAAGATTGCTATCGACGCTATGGACCGATGGTTTTACGTCGATGTCGGCAACTTCTTGGCGATGAATCATCAGCGGTGGATGCCATGCAAGACGTATTTGTTAAATTGATTCGCTATGAGGACCGGCTCACGGGTGATGCGCTTTCCTCATTACTTTACCGAATGGCGACTAATGTTTGCTTGAATAAATTGCGTAGTGAGCGTCGACATCCAAAGGCTGATATGGATGAGCAGCAATCGTTATTAGAGCAAATTGCCGATAGCGAGGATTTGGAAGATAAAACCATTGCTACTCATATACTAGAACGCCTTTTTCGGCGACAACCTGAATCCACAAAAGTGATGGCCGTATTGCATTATCATGACGGCTTAACTTTGGAGGAAGTGGCTGAAGCTGTGGGCATGTCCGTATCAGGGGTGCGTAAACGACTACGTGGCTTGCGCGAGCGCCTGAAACTATTGCAAGGAGAACTTGCATGAGTCAGCAACTACGTAGAATTAGCGATTTGGAATTGGAACAGTTTCTGTTAGAAGAATTACCTGTCGGTAAAATGAATGCCATTCATGATCGTCTCCGTGAGGATAAAGAATTACAAGAGCGTTTAGCCGCTATTAAATTGAGTAACGAGCAAATTCTCGAGCGATATCCAGTCAATGACGTGTGCCAGGATATTCGTTTAAAACATAACGAATGGCAGGACAAACATTTTCGACGGCAACGTCGTCAGTCAAAAACGATTCGTTGGCTTGCTTACGGTTTACCCGTACTGCTAGTAGCCGTGATTGGCGTCAATTTGCAAAACGATGATTTAAGTGTTGTGACAAATTTGCCGACAACCTTGTCTTTGCCCGGTAATGGTATCCGTACCAAAGGTTTAAACCCTAGTCTGGAAATTATGCAAATCACACAACATCAACAGCGTCGCTTGCAATCCGGTGATGAATTACAAAGTGGTGATGTGATTCAAATGAGTTATCAGGGTGTCGGTCGTCGTTATGGCATCATTTTATCGATGGATGGCAACCGCAATGTGACCTTACATTATCCCAATGAAGTGGGTGAATCAATTGAATTGAAAACGGGTAAAACTCCACTGGGATTTTCATATGAGTTGGATAACGCACCCGCTTTTGAACATTTTGTTTTTCTCACATCCGATCAAATGATTGATGTTGAGCAAGTAATTCAAGCCCTGCAGAAAAATGCGGCAAACATTACTGCGACCCGTGCCAATGATTTGGACGTAGATAGTCATATTGAGCAATATTGGTTTTTTCTTAAAAAATCGAGTTCCTAATGGTTGCCCGAGTTATTATATTATTTTTTTGCAGCCTCGGTGTTCTATGGGCGCAAGAGCAAGACCTGAGTTTAATGAAAATTCAGCGTTATGCACTTATTGTTGGCGCGAATGACGGGGGTGCCGGGCGAACCGTATTGCAATATGCACAAAGTGACGCTCGCGCAGTTGCTCAGGTATTAAAAAATTTAGGTGGTTTGGAAACTCGAAACCAAATTTTATTAAGTGAACCTAGTGCACAGGGAATCTTGGCTCAACTCGATCAGCTCAAACGCAAACTAGCCTACCAAGATGGCAATTCCATGTTGCGCAAAGAATTATTTTTCTACTATTCAGGTCATAGCGATGAAAACGGGTTGTTATTACAAGGTGAGCATTTAACCTATAAACAACTCAAAGACGCTTTGAATAGTGTAAACGCGGACGTACGCGTCGCGGTTCTGGACTCATGCGCTTCCGGTGCGTTTACCCGGCTAAAAGGTGGTAAAAAGCGCCAAGCATTTTTAATGGATGAATCATCAAAAGTGAAAGGTTATGCGTTTTTAACGTCAAGCTCGGCAGATGAAGCGGCGCAGGAATCCGATGCGATTGGTGGTTCTTATTTTACACATTATTTTGTTTCGGCATTGCGTGGCGCAGCGGATGTCAGTAATGATAAAAAAGTAACGCTCAACGAAGCGTATCAATATGCATTTCATGAAACCCTAGCACGTACAGAAAATAGTTTAAGTGGACCGCAGCACGCGGCTTATGACTTCCAGTTATCGGGTGCGGGTGAGTTGGTACTGACAGATTTACGCCGAACCAATGCGACCCTGGTTTTGCCAAAAGAAATGGATGGCAAAGTGTTTATCCGGGATTTAGCAGGACGCTTGGTGGTGGAAATGCGAAAACAACCGGCGCGGGTGGTGAGTCTAGGTTTGGAACCGAAAAAATACGTGGTCAGCGTCGATAGTGATACAGGTTTAATGCGCAAACGCGTGCAAATTTCCAATGGTAGTGTTGTCTTTTTGGATATGGCATCTTTTGAAACAATCGTGAAAGAGCAAACCGTGGCGCGTGGTGATATTGAAGCTAAGCCAGTCGTCGCTTGGCCACATAAAACCGTGGACTCCCGAATGTCAGTAACGCCAGAATTAACCTGGGACCGAGGTGTACAAGGCGATGGATTGGAACAGATTGGTACGCATATTAATTTATTCATGGGAAAAGTCTATCGTGTACGCGGTATCGATGCAGGTTTGTTTGTCAATCGAGTGGAACAAGACATGATTGGTGGCCAAGGGGTTGGTCTGATCAACCATGTTCAAGGCAATGTGGACGGTGGTCAAGGCGCGGGCATTGGAAACGTAGTTGGTGGTGACGTACAAGGCGGCCAGGGCGCCGGTGTATTTAATGTCGTGTTTGGGAATTTGCGCGGCGGCCAAGGCGCAGGTGTGTTTAATTTGGTTCGTGGTGATGCTCATGCGGGTCAGGCCGCGGGTGTGTTCAATGTGGTTGAGGGCAGTATGCTAGGCGGTCAAGCCGCAGGGCAATTTAACATTGTGCGCGGTAACTTAACCGGTGGGCAATCGGCAGGTTTATTTAACATTGTTGAGCACAATGTTCGTGGTGCACAAGTGAGTGGCGTGTTCAATTTGGCCAAAGGAAAAATTGTAGGTGCACAAGTCGCGGGTTTGTTTAATATGAGTTTTGGTGAAATTAAAGGTGCGCAAGTGAGTGGCTTGTTTAATATCGCTCGTGATGAAGTTGCAGGTGCACAAGTCGCTGGTTTTTTTAATAGCTCCCAGTATCGTCACAAAGGAACCCAAGTTGGATTAGTGAATTATGCTGCCGATGTTAAAGGCACTCAAGTGGGTTTATTGAATATCGCCGATAAGATGACTGGAATGCCTGTCGGCATTATCAATATTATTGGTAATGGTCGAACCAATGTGGATTTTACATATGATAATCGTGATTTCGCTAGTATTGATTTGAAATCGGGTACAAGACATTTCTACAGCGTATTGCAATGGTCTCATGGAGGTGGAGAGAAAACTCAACTAGGTTACGGCATGGGATTGCATTTGTTTGATCAAGATTATTTTCGCTTGGATTTTGACGTGCTGGGTAGTGCTCAGTGGAATTTTGATCATATCACATGTGCGGAATGCGTGGTGCGTAATCCCAAGTTAAGTGCGCGTTTAGGTGTTGCGCTACCTTTAACAAAACGTTTTGCATTAAACACTGTTTTTGCTTTAAATGCCCAGTATCGTAATCATCCTGAATTGGAAAACACGCCTCACTACGTAAAAACACATACGGTCAAAGTCACGGATAATAATAATACCGAACGGACCTACGCCATTAAACTCTGGCCCAGTGTGAATATTGGTTTTCAATTTTAGCGGGCTAGCTTGTGAATGATGTAGCTAAACTTGATGCAGGTGAATTCCGTCAATGGCTATACCAGCATATTGATGCCGAACGCAATGCTGGTTCAACGCCAGTGGTTTGTGGTGATTGTCTTGCTTGTTGTCGCGCCTCTTATTTTATTCATGTGGCGGCTAATGAAAAACAAGCGCTTGCCTCCATTCCGAAACCATTGTTGTTTACAGCACCAGGCATGGCGCCGGGGCATTATTTGATGGGATATGATCAACAAGGTCGCTGCCCAATGCTAAAGCAGCAGCAGTGCACAATTTATTCGAAACGACCTTTAACCTGTCGTCAATACGATTGCCGCATTTTTACTGCAACGGGTATTAATCCTAAAGAAGTTGAGAAAAAAGAAATTGCGCAACAAGTACAGCGTTGGCAATTTACTTATGCCGATGCTGCTGCGCAGGCCCTGCATCAATCCGTGAAACGTGCAGCAAGCTTTCTGCAAGACCATGGCGAACAATTTCCAAAACAATTCATGCCGGGTAATAGCACTCAACTTGCCGCATTGGCCATAAACGTGCATGAGTTATTCGTCTCAGAGTCTGCATCAAATCAGGTTGATTCCATGATCCAACAAATTATCGAATCAATGCAGCAGACTTCTTTGACGAAAAAAATAAAAAATACTGAAGCTGCCGGAGGCCGATAATTGAGAAATCTGTATCAGCCGTTTCAACCGACCCTATGCAAACCAAGTTTGTCGAGTCGCGGCATGTATCTACAAGAAACCGCACCGCACGCACGATTGACATCGGTGGTGCATTCTTATTTACAAATTCATGCATCACAAGCAAGTGTCTATCCCGTTATTCCCGATGGAGCTCAGTCAGTTTTTCTGTCCGCTCAATCCCTGCAAATCAACAGTGCTTTCACACAAACACAGACAATTAATATTTCACAGGCCGGTGAATACTTCGGTATACGCTTTTTCCCAGGCGCATTACGACATTTTGATTCATTGGATTTATCTGAAATGCGTGGGCTATGGTTTAATCAAGAATTCTTTCAGCAACCGTTGTTTCAGCAACTTTCTGCTGAAGTTTACGAAAAAAACAGTTTTGAACAACGAGCCAATATTTGTGATAAACGCTTGTTAAAATATCTTAAGCTACGTCCATTGACAAAATTTGATCATGCATTGCGTTTGATTTATCGGTCTCACGGAAGTTTACGTATTCACCAATTGGCGAGACAATTAAGCTTGAGCACTCGTCACTTAAATCGCCTGTTTTGCCTGCACACCGGACTAAGCACTAAGGCCTTTAGTCAAATCATGCGCATACAGCAAGCCAGTCAACAATTGTTTAATGCGCCAGACAGCAGCTTAAACAGTGTATTTGAATTGAACTACAGTGATCAGTCCCATTTAATTAAAGACTTTCAAAAGTTTTTTGGTCAGAGTCCGATTGAATTTTGCCAATATTTTATGTCCGATTTTTACAATACACGCCTTAGCGATTGAGATAGGCTCACTCCGGATTATTCATTACGGAGTTGCCAATGTTTTTTTCCGAAAAAGAAATTCACGCCATGGCCTCGGGCCATTATTTTGGGCTGGGTAATGCACAATTGCCAAATGGACCTATGTTAATGCTTGATGAAATCACAAAACTTGAAATCAGCGGCGGTTTATACGGCAAAGGTGAACTACACGCCAATTTGAAAATTCATCCGGATCATTGGTTTTTCCCCTGTCATTTTCAAGGTGATCCAGTGATGCCGGGTTGTTTAGGTTTAGATGCGTTATGGCAACTATTGGGCGTGTTTTTAGCCTGTTCTGGCCTAGCGGGACGTGGTCGTGCGTTGGGCGTAGGTGAAGTGAAGTTTCGTGGGCAAATTTATCCGCAGGCAGGGAGCATTGAATACCAACTCGACATTAAACGAGTGTTTAAGCAACCATTGCCCTTAGGTATTGCCGATGGGCTGGTTAAACACCAGGGTAAAGCAATTTATATCGCCAAAGATCTGCGGGTGGGATTAATTAAAATTAAATCGTTACCAGAATAGTCTTATAGTTTTATAAAACATTCAGTTAATTATTTGAGATTTAAAACGATTATTACAATTGGAGCATTTCCTGCTACCCTATAGATAAGCCAATAACTTGACAGTTTACTATAGTGATGAAATCGATATATGCATGGAGCGCTTGGCTATTTGGAAGCTTTCGCGATCTACTGCCTATTATTGCAGTAGTCACTTTTTTTCAGCTTTTTGTACTTCCGCAAACATTGCCCAATATTCTGGAAATCATTATTGGCGCATTTCTGGTGGCCATAGGCCTTTCGTTATTTATTCGTGGTTTGGAAATGGGACTTTTTCCGTTAGGCGAAAACATGGCTTTTGCTTTTGCCCGAAAAGGAAATATTTGGTGGCTGTTGGCATTTGCTTTTTCACTGGGTTTTGGTACGACTGTAGCGGAACCTACGTTGATTGCGGTCGCGGGTGAAGCTGCGAATGTCGCCGCGCAAGCAGGTATTGTTGCCAATACAGAAATGGCTAGAGATGATTATGCGTTTGGTCTGCGTTTGACTGTGGCGTTATCGGTGGGCACGGCTATTGTTGTCGGCGTGATTCGAATTATTAAGGGCTGGCCGATTCACTATTTAATTATCTCAGGTTATATTGGTGTAGTCGTTATGACCGCTTTTGCGCCGAAAGAAATTATTGGTATCGCTTATGATTCAGGTGGCGTGACGACGTCAACGATTACAGTACCACTGGTAACAGCACTGGGCGTTGGGCTTGCCTCTAGTATCAAAGGGCGGAATCCCATGTTGGATGGATTTGGTTTGATTGCATTTGCGTCATTGTTCCCAATGATATTCGTTATGGTTTACGGGGTGCTCGTTTAATGGAGTTACTTATAGAGCTTTTTACCGTTACTGCGCAAACCATTTTGGATGTGTTGCCAATTGCGTTGATTATTTTGTTTTTTCAGTTTTTTGTTATCCGCAAACCTATTCCAAATTTCAAACGGGTACTGATAGGCTTTGGTTTGGTCTTGCTTGGGCTTGGTTTTTTTCTAGTTGGTTTGGAAAAAGCCTTATTCCCACTTGGCAAAACCATGGCGGAACAATTAACTCATCCTAGTTTTATTAATCCCGAAGGATTGGAATTTCACTGGTTACAATACAAATGGGTTTATCTTTTTGCTTTTTCGATTGGCTTTGCCTGCACCATGGCAGAGCCTTCACTCATTGCAGTCGCCATGAAAGCGAATCAAGTGTCGGCCGGGGCGATTAGTGTTTGGGGTTTGCGTATTGCTGTTGGCATCGGCGCAGCGCTTGGTGTTTCACTCGGAACTTTTCGTATTGTCACGGGTACGCCGTTGCATTATTACATCATTGCGCTTTATGTCATTGTCGTAATTCAAACTTTTTTTGCACCTCGATCAATTATTGCGTTGGCCTATGATTCGGGTGGTGTGACGACGTCGACCGTGACGGTACCATTAATTGCCGCCTTGGGACTTGGTTTGGCGAGTACTGTACCCGGACGAAGTCCCCTATTGGATGGATTTGGTTTGATTGCATTTACTTGTTTATTTCCAATGATTACTGTTATGGCTTATGCGCAAGCCACCGAATTCATGTTAGCGCTCAAGCAAAAACGAGCAAAACAAAAAGGAGCATAATCATGCACTTTAAATTAATTATTGCATTAGTACCCGATGATCGCACCGAAGATGTGATGGACGCGGCTCGTAAGGAAGGCGCAACAGGGGCGACGGTTATTAATCACGCCCGTGGTGAGGGGCTGGAACCAGTAAAAACATTTTTTGGGCTTTCGCTTGAGACGCAACGCGATATGATTCTGTTTTTAGTAGAAGAACATTTGTCGAGGAAAATTCTTGAGAAAATCGAGCTAGTCGCCAGTATGGATGAAAACTCCGGTGCTGGAATTGCTTTTCAAATTAATGTGGAAGATGCGGTCGGCGTATCGCATCAAGTAAGCGCTTTATCCAAACTTGTGGAGGACGAGCTATGAGCGAACGCAAATTGATACGAGTTAAAGAAGTCATGAAAACCCAATTTGATTTAGTCGACGGTATGGATACAATTAGTCAAGCATTGAAAACTATGCAGCATGTGGAAACCAAGTGTCTGATTGTGCAAAAACGTCATGATAATGATGAGTATGGTATGTTGCTGTTATCCGATATTGCACGGAAAGTTTTAGCCAAAGACCTGTCGGCTGATCGTATTAATGTTTATGAAGTCATGACCAAACCCGTGATGAATGTTGATCCATCCATGGATATTCGTTATTGTGCACGCTTGTTTGATCGTTTTGATATTTCTCGCGCACCTGTGGTTGAAAATGGCGAAGTTGTTGGTATCGTCAGCTTTACCGATTTGGTGTTAAAAGGATTTGTGAATCACATTTAATTTGTATGAACGATTTAATTATTCGACCTGCCACAGAAAACGATATTGAATTTTTAGTTGATGGTATGCGCGCCATGGTGCGACACATTAGCGATAGTGCTGATAGTAATTATGCTAAACAACTATTAGATAATTTACAAGTGCCCGCTGAATATTTTCAAACAGTATTAGCCGAAACACATCAACACATTTTAATTGCGCAAGAGCAAGCCATGCCATGTGCATTTATTCATGGTTTAGTCGCCTCACCCTCAATTCCCGTACCGACTGCCGCGCCTGTGGGTAAAATCGAATCTTGTTGGGTGGATCAATCCCAACGTCGTAAAGGGTTGGCGCAGCAATTAGTCAGTGCTATAGAAATTTGGTTTGAAGAACAACAAGTCAGCGCTATTGAGTTAAGTTTTATTCTTGGTAATATTGAAGCAGAAGTTTCCTGGGCACAACTGGGTTACCGACCGTTTCGCGTACAAGCCGCGAAAGTGCTGAAAAAATCATAACATTTTATATGGCCTATTATTTTCTTGAACAGAAAACAACTCATGGGCATTAATCAATTATTTGTTTCGAGCTGGCAAACCTGAGCAGTATCAATTTTTATGCAGAATTCAACAAACCACTTTTAATATCTCCCAAGCGTTTTCAATTCACTTGGTTTTCCCGCTATGGCAAGCAATATCGCTTTAACTTCTTGCTGCACTATGAAGTTTCGCCAAAAACATATGTGAAATATTTCACTAATTTAAAACTTACCATCTGTTAGGCTTTTAGCGCGACATGGATGTTGTGTCGAACCATAAAAGTCCCAAATACTATTGATATACATTATCAAGGAGGTAATGTTATGAAAATTACAAAACGAGTACAATTGGCAGCAATTGCGATCAGTGCAAGCTTGTTTGCCGGCGCTGCGCTAGCAAATCCACCCAAGCCTAATGTATTTGATGGTGGCAATCTTTGGTATATCACTTACTATAATGATCCTACAACAAACCATCAACAATGGGCCACGCAAGGCATTTGTTTTTTACCTTACGCCCAAGTTGGCACCAGCATTCAAGGTGTTTGGTATTCGACTACTTTCCCCGATTGGAATGGCCGTTATTACCAAGAAGGTGACGAAGTCAAAATGACCGGTGACTATGCAAAAGATGTTGGTCATGACCACATGACTTTACTTCACACCACCTATGATGTTGGCGGCCAAGTGCCGGCTATGGCATTTAAAGATTGGACGGAATGGCGCGAAGACAGTCGTTTTGGTCGCATTATCGGATGGGGTAATGCTAAATTGCAACGCGCTGGTAAATGTGCGTATCCTAGAGATTGGATCGCCAGTTCTGATTTAACAGCGAAAGACCAATATTACATGGAATTAGAAACCGACCAATTATCCAAATCACTAGCCCCACGCTTAACCGCCAATGGCGAAATAGCCACTTATCCCGGCCAAAATGATTTGGAAAGTGTAGAAACGTATCTTAAGCGCAGTAACAATTTACTCACAAAATAATCTTCGCTAGCAAAAACCACCACGCCTCGGTGTGGTGGTTTTTTATGTTTCGCATGACCAGTTTTATCAATGCAAACATAATATGATTTAGAGCTCGATTCATGAATTGTTCTGGGGTGAATGTCACCATAGATTACTTGCTATCATAAAAAGTTTGCCAGTCAAAAACAATTTTCAAGCTCAAACCAATCACAATAAGCAATTATATGAAACGATGTAGATGCGGTTTAACACTGTGATGTCAAAACATGAAGAATCTGCTTAGGATTAGCTTTTGAATAACAAACCGGTATTGTTAATCAAAAGTAGTGTTTATATGCTAATGCAATTTATTGCAGATATTAAGCATAGCAACGGCAAGCTCTCTGGTTTGGTGATTCCATAACAAATGGCTAAATAGCATCGCAGACAAAAATAGGCGTTTTAAATAGCCTAACCACCTGATGATTTGTTTCTCATTAACCTTCCTAGCGATGACGGTAAACTTTATTACACCATGTATAGTGACAAACTCGGCGTTATCCAACCATGTTAGGTATGTCGTGGATGGATGGTTACTGCTATGCATAAGGTTTATGATGCGAATATTAATTATTTTGCAAATCGTGCTGTTTTCGAGTTGTAAAACCGACTTAGATTTTCAAATTGAGCCACACCAAGACTTGCTGTTTGAATCGCAGGCCTACCCTGTTTTCAATTGGGTTAAAAAGTCTATGCTTGTTAAAACTGGTTCCCTAAAACACAAAGTATTCCTGGCCTGGCCTGGCCTGGTTTGATGCGATGAAGGAGAGCTGAGATAATTCTCCGGATTCATATGTTCCAGTGTTTTTTGGGATTGAAGGGCAGGATTTTGCATTTAGTTTTCATAGTGACTTTGTTGTGCTGAATTTTAAAAACACAAAGGACAAAACAAAAACAATTTATAAAGAGAATGGATGCCGGTGAATTCGGGAATCTATTCTTCTAGCAAGCAATACCTATTAAATCCTTTCACTTTACCACTAAACTGCAGCTTGACATTAGAAGGCAATATCATATCAATAACAAATTGGATTGCAATTGGAGTAAGAGTCTTTGGGATTTTTCTCTTAATTAATTCAATTGAAAATGCTGTCGGTTTAACTGTAATTTTGACAAGTGATAATGTGCATGAGGATTTCCTTAAATAGTAGTCGTAAATAGAGGAACTATAATGGCGCATATCCTGCACTGTGTTGGAATAACTCTCTGAGGCTACAAGCGGTGAATCTCATGGATATTCAACAAATGCGTGCTGAATTGATACGCACGTCGTCGTCCACTAATTATGTGTCGCCTCATGAAGCAATTTCACGGGACGATGCACCAGATCGCAATCAATTAAACGCTACCGTGGACAAGCATGAGACCATCCGTTTCTCGGACGAAGCCTTAGATGCTTTAAATAAATCCGTCATTACCGATGCTATTGATACATTTCTCACAGAGAACGGTGAGCGTCTCTACGAAATGGCGATCAAGAGTTTAAAGACTTACCCCGAAGACCTGATCGTAAAAATTGAAGACAAATCCTTAGCAGAGAAAGAAAGAACAGAACTTATAAAGGCTCGGAATGAACAGGAATTGAATGCGTTTGGAAAATACGCCAAACAATCCCCTCCGGACTATAAGATGTATTATGAAAAGTACATTGAGTATCTCGATTCCCTTTCCCCGGAAGAACAGCAATCAAATCGTTATAGAGGACAACGTGCTCTTGTCGTTCCCATATATGAGCGACTCGCAAGAGAACAGGGCGAAAATCCAGCCGATATGTCTCGTGTTCAAGATACGATACTTGGCTTGTTCGACCTGATTGCAGAGTTCGACTTTAAGATTGAAAACGTAGAGGATTTTCGCAAGCACTATAATGAAGTCATTGCTCCCATGTTCAAACGTGATAGTGGTCCTCGATTTAAAGAAGATGCTGATCGTGCATTGGAGCGTTTTGATGCAGTACAATCTGTTCTTGGTGCAGCAAGGGAAGCCAATGAAACAGCATTTCAACAACTTCAAAAGCTGGTTGACGGCGTTGTTAAAATAGATGAGTTCATGTCCTACGCAGAAAGATTCGCGCAGATAGAACCAGCCTGAGCTTCGATTGAGCCACTTGTAAATTGGTCTTAAACTTTATTCATTAATATCAAATTATACTGGGTACTCATCAGCATATTTTGAATGGATCGAGTTCAGATACCGTCTCGCGTGTCAAACGTATTCCATAAAATCAAATAACATTTTTCAATACCCCATAATTGAGATGAACCTGCTTAGGCATGCCTGCGCCGACGATGCTTATTGTTGGTTGGTTGGTCTGTGTCTGTGAGCGTTTGCTGCAATTAAAATCGTGATCGCAGCCGGGGTGATGCTCTGAGTCTCAGGATTTTCCCTAGTGTTTCCCATACGGTTTATGCCAACAGCTAGTATTATTCATTTTGAACTAAACCAAATCCAGGGCTAAGTCGTTCATTGTTGGTTAAACTGCTTACAGTAATGAGGCGAAATGAGACCTTGCTCGCAATGAAACAGTTAACTAATGCAATATTAGGAAACGCTAATAAGGGAGGTCTTGCCAACAATTGGATTGATTTATGTTGTCGCTATTGTCTAACCGATCTATCAAGTTTCGTTTAAGTCTCCTATTTGGTATACCGCTAGCAGCGATGCTATTTCTGGCATTTTTTCTGGCAAACCATTTAACCAATATACAGCAGAGTTTTAATGAGTTTAATGATGCAGGTGTTCAAAGTCAGAAATTCAGTCTAATGATTAGTCGTGACATGAATTATGTATCTCGTTTGACACGCAGTATTATGTTAGGTGATGATTATCAAAAAAATCTAGATAAACTGAATACTCGAATTGATAGTATTTTTTCTCATTTCAAAAATTTGCAAAACAGCACCGCTGCGATTTCTGATCAAGCATTTGCGCGAAACTATTTGCAGGCAATTAATGAATCAGAACAAGATACTCGTGCGTTTCTCGAAGACGGACGCTCACGTATGTTATTTTTAGGGCGAGTCAATCGCACTGAGCGTGTATTGAATCAAGCGTGGTTAGATTATAAAAAAGCTGCGTCGCCCTTGGCAAACAAGGCACGAAAAAGTTTTGCCCATTTAACTAAGTTGGAAGATGAGTTTCTGGCGGCTACCCAAGGACGTGCAAGCGGTCAGATCAGCAATATTACCAACATATTGTTTTATTTAACGGCGGCAACTATTGTGCTTACATTGTTGTTCGCATTTATTATTGCT
>Ga0224501_10002374_pt1 | contig 14789 bp, 13 predicted proteins | sample SF_Oct11_sed_USG_4_FD_169105 | JGI IMG/M metagenome (GOLD analysis project Ga0224501, IMG submission 169105) | Sediment microbial communities from San Francisco Bay, California, United States - SF_Oct11_sed_USGS_8_1 | ecosystem: Environmental > Aquatic > Marine > Sediment | place: USA...
TTCTTATGCTAAAGATGATCTGCATATCAAATGGTATTACGATGGTAGTCTGAATGTCTGCGCCAATTGTGTGGATAGACATCTTAAAGATAAAGCCGATCAAACAGCTATTATCTGGGAAGGCGACGATCCTTCAGTTTCAAAAAAAGTGACTTATGCCGAACTTCATAAAGAAGTCAGCCGATTTGCCAATGTATTGAAAAAAATGGGCGTGGAAAAGGGCGATAGAGTCACTTTGTATATGCCCATGATTCTTGAGGCAGCTTATGCCATGTTGGCCTGTGCCCGAATTGGCGCGGTTCATTCGGTAGTTTTTGGCGGATTCAGTGCGGATGCTTTGGCAGGTAGAATTATCGATTGTAAAAGCAAACTGGTGATCACCGCTGATTTTAGTAATCGTGGTGGTAAACAAATTCCATTAAAGAAAAATGTCGATGACGCTGCAAACAAAGCTGGTGTTAAAGATTACCTTGAATCGGTATTAGTCGTTAAAAACTCTGAAAAGACTGTCGATTGGAGTGATGGATTGGACTACTGGTATCACGATTTAGTCAAAGAAGTGAGTGATGATTGCCCGCCTGTTGAAATGGATGCCGAAGATCCTTTGTTTATTCTTTATACCTCGGGTTCAACAGGTAAGCCTAAAGGCGTGTTGCATACCAGTGGCGGTTATCTGGTTTATGCGTCGCTAACCCATCAATACGTATTCGATTATCATCCCGGTGATATCTACTGGTGTACCGCTGATGTCGGTTGGATTACAGGTCACAGTTATATTATTTATGGTCCTTTGGCCAATGGTGCTACTACGGTTATGTTTGAAGGTGTACCTAACTATCCTGATAGCAGCCGGTTTTGGCAAATTTGCGACAAACACCAAATTCAAACCTGTTATACCGCGCCAACAGCTATTCGTGCCTTGATGCGCGAAGGTGATGACTTGGTGAAATCTACTTCAAGAAAATCACTCACATTGCTCGGTAGTGTGGGCGAGCCGATTAATCCTGAAGCCTGGGAATGGTATTACCATGTGGTGGGTGATGAACATTGCCCAATTGTTGACACTTGGTGGCAAACCGAAACAGGCGGCATCATGATTTCTCCATTACCCGGAGCAACACCACTAAAACCTGGTTCAGCAACCCGTCCCATGTTTGGTATTCAGCCAGCTTTAGTCGATGAGAATGGTAATGAACTGGATGGTGCAACAGAAGGTAATTTGATTATTAAAGCTAGTTGGCCGGGGCAAATGCGAACCGTTTACGGTGACCATCAACGTTTTATCGAAACTTATTTCAGCACCTTTGAAAATAACTATTTTACGGGTGATGGTGCCAGACGAGATGAAGATGGTTATTACTGGATTACCGGTCGTGTGGATGACGTTTTAAACATCTCTGGTCACCGTATGGGAACTGCTGAAGTGGAAAGTGCTCTGGTAGCTCATCACGATGTAGCAGAAGCTGCTGTTGTGGGTTATCCCCATGACATTAAAGGGCAGGGGATCTATTGTTTTGTTTCGCTCAATGTGGGCGTTGAAGAATCAGAAGATCTGGAAAAAGAACTGGTTGCCTGGGTGAGAAAAGAAATTGGCCCAATTGCAACACCTGATTTTATTCAGTTTGCCAGTGGGCTACCCAAAACCCGATCGGGCAAAATAATGCGTCGTATATTGAGAAAAATTGCCGAGAATAATTTTGATAATCTGGGTGATATTTCTACTCTGGCTGAACCTGCTGTGGTTGAAGTGTTGATTAATAACAGGAAGAATAAGTAAAGACCGGAGCGGGGAGCGAGATACGGGGATCGGGAAAAGTTCCCTGAGCTTGTTGAAGGGTGTCATTGCGAGCGAAGTGCGGCAATCTCCTGAGGCTGGTTACGAGTTGCGAGTTACGGGGTACGAGATATGAGAAGCCCCCTCACCCTTTAGGGAGAGGGTTGGGGAGAGGAAATTACCTTTATTCAAAACTTCATGCTCATGTCATCATGTATGCATTTCCACGCAAGAGCATGGAAACGAGAGAAAAATAAAACAACCAAAGAGAAAACTATGTCAAAAGAACTAACCCACAAAGCCTACTGGCGAGAAAACATTAAACTTATCCTGACCTGTCTGGTGATCTGGTTTTTGGTTTCTTTCGGTTGCGGTGTATTTTTTGTGGAAGAACTGAATCAAATCAGATTGGGCGGTTTTAAACTGGGCTTCTGGTTTGCGCAGCAAGGTTCAATCTATAGTTTCCTGCTTTTGATTTTCTTCTATAACTACAAAATGAATCAACTTGATAAAAAATATCAGGTCAACGATTAGGGTATTTTCATGGAATTACAAACGCTGACGTTTTTGTTTGTTGGGCTTTCATTTGCTCTTTACATAGCCATTGCTATTAAATCCAGAGCTGATTCTACTGAAGAATTTTATGTGGCAGGTGGACATGTTCATCCTGTATTTAATGGTATGGCAACCGCAGCGGACTGGATGTCGGCGGCTTCCTTTATATCAATGGCTGGTTTAATTGCTTTTCTGGGCTATGACGCCTCGGTTTATCTGATGGGATGGACAGGCGGCTACGTATTGCTTGCAATGCTTCTGGCTCCCTATTTAAGAAAATATGGCAAGTTTACTGTCCCGGAATTTATTGGTGAAAGGTATTATTCAAAAACTGCCAGAATTGTAGCAGTTGTTTGTCTTATTTTTATTTCTTTTACCTACATTGCCGGGCAAATGCGTGGTGTGGGTATCGTATTTTCCCGCTTTCTAGAAGTGGATATTATCAGCGGACTTATCATCGGCATGTGTGTTGTTTTCGTTTATGCCGTATTAGGCGGTATGAAGGGTATTACTTATACACAAGTCGCTCAATACTGCGTATTAATTTTTGCCTATACTGTTCCAGCTATATTCATCTCATTGCAAATCACAGGTTCACCTATTCCTCAAATTGGTTTTGGAGGCACCTTGATTAATGATTCAACCTATATGTTGGACAAACTCGATCTGATAGTGACAGATCTTGGTTTTACTGCCTATACTGGCGGATCTGAATCCACCATTAATCTGTTCTTTCTGACCCTTGCTCTGATGGCTGGAACCGCAGGTTTACCTCACGTTATTGTCCGTTTCTTTACCGTTCCCAAAGTTTCCGATGCCAGACGTTCTGCGGGTTATGCCCTGTTATTTATTGCGTTGTTGTACACAGTGGCGCCAGCAGTGGGTTCTATGGCCAGATTAAATCTTATTGAAACTATCAATGGCGAAGATTCAACCGGAGTCAGTTACAGTGAAATGCCTGGCTGGTTTAAAACCTGGGAGAATTCAGGTTTGTTAGCCTGGTATGATCATAATGAAGATGGCAAGGTGCAATATGCCAAAGGCAGTCCAATAGATGGCAAGGTACCCGAATTTGATGAGACGAGAGGCGAGCAGGGAGAAAGAATACTCACCAATCCGAGTGAAGGACAAATAGCAGAAGGAGCACCATTTGCTAATGAGCTCTATGTTGACCGGGATATTATGGTGTTGGCCAACCCTGAAATTGCCGGTTTACCTAATTGGGTAATTGCCTTAATAGCAGCTGGAGGTATTGCCGCAGCGCTTTCCACAGCAGCCGGATTACTGCTGGTTATTTCGTCCTCTATTTCTCATGATTTGATGAAAAGTACCTTTGCTCCCAATATTACTGAAAAACAGGAATTAATGTATGGTCGAATCGCTATAACGGTTGCGATTGTCATTGCCGGTTATTTGGGTGCCAATCCACCTGGTTGGGTGGCCGAAACTGTGGCTATGGCCTTTGGTCTGGCTGCATCATCGCTTTTCCCCGCTATTTTGCTGGGTATCTTTAGTATTAGAGTGAACCGAACCGGTGCGGTTGCAGGTATGCTGATAGGTTTAATTTTTACTTTCTGTTATATCATTTATTTTAAAGGTGTATTTTTTGAACCTTTTGCGGAAAATATTGAAGAAAATTGGCTGTTTGGCATCACTCCTCAAGCTATTGGCGGTTTGGGCATGATATTAAACTTTGTTGTGGCGTTAACGGTCAGTCACTTTACGCCAGCACCACCTCAAAAAATTCAGGAGATGGTGGCTGATCTCAGAGTGCCTACAGGGCGTTTTTAGATTTTCTGTCGAGCTGAAATATTATCAATCTGATTGTTTGGTTTGATGAATGGAATCATGATAACGCGGACGGTCAGATTGAACTTCGTTTAAAGGCTCAATCTCTCGACAGGAATTGATATATCTTTCAGCCAGAGTGACATATTCCTGCGTCCCCTGTTTTTTCCATTTCATTTCATCATCGCTAACTTGTCTCACCACTTTACCGGGTACTCCCATTATCATAGACCGTGCTTCACATTGAAATCTTGCACGAATAAATGAGCTGGCTGCAACGATGGATTCTTTACCAATTACGGATTCGTCCATCACCACACAATTCATGCCGATTAAACTATGTTCACCAATTCGACAACCATGTAAAACTGCACCATGCCCAATATGACTGTAGGGCTCCAGATGACAATCAATATCCGGAAAGCTATGTAAAACGCAAGTATCCTGAACATTACTGTGATGTCCGATGAAAATTCGCCCAAAATCACCACGTAAAACCGCACCAGGCCCTATATAACAGTTTTCTTCAATAATGACATCACCAATAATTTCTGCACTGGGATGAATGTAAGAGTTTGATTTTACAACCGGAATAAAGTTATCAACTGCATAAATAGGCACAATTAGTTCCTCAAGGCTTAATATAAAAAAGTACAATAAAAAACAGTGGTCGACTCTGTGTTCTTTGTATCTCTGTGGTAAAATTGCTGCCTTATTATAAATGAGGCTTAGATATGTACCAAACAATTGTTGTTGATAAGGTTGACGGTGTTGCTACTTTAACCTTGAATCGTCCTGACAAATTAAACAGTTTTAATGTTGAGATGCACAAAGAGTTACAAACTGCTTTGGACGATATTGCCAATGATGGCACTTCAAGATGTTTACTATTAACTGGCGCGGGAAGGGGATTCTGTGCTGGTCAGGATCTGGGTGACAGAACAGTTAGTTCTGATGGTACACCACCTAATTTGGGAGAGTCAGTAGAAAAGTACTACAACCCATTAATCAAACGTATAACTGGATTAGCAATGCCTGTAGTATGTGCCCTCAATGGTGTGGCAGCTGGTGCGGGAGCGAGTCTGGTGATGGCCTGCGATATTGTTGTTGCGGCGCGAGCGTCATCTTTTATTTTATCTTTTGTCAATGTTGGCCTGATTCCCGATTCTGGTAGTTCCTGGCATTTTGCTAAAGCAATTGGACTTCCAAGAGCCAAGGCGATGGCTATGTTAGGAACCAAAGTAAGTGCTGAACAAGCAGAGCAATGGGGTCTGATTTATCAGACACATGATGATGATCAATATATGGAACAAGCCAAACAATTAGCATCCCATCTGGCCAAACAGCCAACAGAAGCATTAGCTAATATCAAGCAATTGCTTAACACTTCTTTCGATAGAGAATTGAGTCAGCAACTGGATCTCGAACAAAAAGCCATGCAGCATCTGGGTGCGAGTCATGATTACCGTGAGGGTGTAGCTGCGTTTATGGAAAAGAGAGCACCGCAGTTTAAAGGAAAATAGTTTATTCACCACGGAGACACGGCGTAACTGAGAAAACAGGAGCTTTTTACCACAGAGACACAGAGTGCACAGAGGTTTTATTAGATGGATATTAGTAAGGAAGCTGTATTACCAGTTAAGGTTATTAGTTGTATAAATGTTTGAAGATTAAAATATAAGATATTCAACACAGGGATACGGAGTTCACAGAGGTATTATTTTAAATGGATGTTAAAAAGGATAGTATGTTATCAGGTAAGATTATTGGTTGTGCAATGGAAGTGCATCGTCAATTAGGACCAGGATTATTAGAGTCAATTTATGAAGAATGCTTATGTTATGAACTTGAGCAATCCGGTATAAATTTTGAGCGGCAAAAATTTATTCCTATTGACTATAAAGGGCAAAAGTTAGGGAATAAGTTAAAAATTGATTTAATGATTGAAGATGAAATCATTGTTGAGCTGAAATCAGCAAAGAAAATCGAGTCGATTCATGAAGCTCAATTACTGACTTATCTCAAATTGGCAAAAAAGAAATACGGGTGATTAATAAATTTTAATGTCCCATTATTGAAATCGGGTATCAAGAGAATGGCAAATTAATATATAGTCTTTTCTCTGTGTACTCAGTGCCTCTGTGGTGAGTAGTTTTTAAAGTGAATGGTTTTTTATGAAGGTTTGTAATGAATTTTAAATAGATTAAATTAGGCATTATGTATATTGTTATCTTGCTTAAATTATATTTATCCTCCGTTACTCAGTGCCTCCGTGGTGAAGATGTTAAATAAAGGTTTGAAATGAAAAAAGTTTATATTTGTGATGCAGTAAGAACCCCAATTGGCCGCTTCGGTGGTTCTTTATCTCATGTTAGAGCCGATGATTTGGGTGCAATTCCAATGAAAGCGCTGATGGAAAGAAATCCTTCTGTGGATTGGTCAAAGCTGGATGACGTTTATTATGGTTGCGCTAATCAGGCTGGTGAAGATAATCGCAATGTAGCTCGAATGAGCTTGTTGTTAGCAGGATTGCCAATAACTGTGCCAGGTGTAACTTTGAACCGTTTATGTGGTTCAGGTATGGATGCAGTCGGCAGTGCTGCCAGAGCTATTGCCTGTGGTGAGCAATCTATAGCAATTGCTGGTGGTGTGGAGCATATGACGCGTGCACCATTTGTTGTCGCCAAATCAACAACGCCTTTTTCTCGTCAGGCTGAAATGTTTGATACAACAATGGGCTGGCGATTTGTAAACAAGGCAATGCAAAAGCAATATGGTATTGATTCTATGCCGGAAACTGCTGAAAATGTTGCCGAGAAGTACAGTGTGAGTCGTGAAGACCAGGATAAGTTTGCATTAAATTCACAAAACAAGGCGCAAAAAGCGTTAGCTTCTGGTGTATTTAGTGATGAAATTGTGCCTGTCACAGTACCGGTTAATCGTAAAGAAACCCGAGCATTTGCTGTTGATGAGCATCCAAGAGAAAGTACTCTGGAAGCGCTGGCAAAATTACCGACACCTTTTAAAGAAAATGGTAGCGTGACAGCGGGTAATGCGTCTGGAATCAATGATGGTGCTTGCGCCTTGTTGATAGCTTCTGAAGATAAGGTAGAGGAATATAAACTCAAGCCGCTAGCCAGAGTCGTTTGCATGGCGACTTCCGGTGTTGAACCAAAATATATGGGGATGGGACCTGTAGAAGCCAGTAAAAAAGCTTTATCTATAGCAGGTTTATCAATGGAAGATATGGACGTAATTGAATTAAACGAAGCGTTTGCAGCACAAGGTTTGGCCGTGCTAAGAGAATTAGGCGTAGTTGATGATGATGTAAGAGTTAATCCTAATGGTGGTGCTATTGCATTAGGTCATCCTTTAGGTATGAGTGGGGCAAGATTGGTAACTACTGCAGCATATCAATTGCAAAGAACAGGTGGAAAGTATGCGCTTTGTACCATGTGTGTAGGTGTTGGTCAGGGAATTGCCCTGATTATTGAGAAGGCCTAAATTTTTTATATGTATGTCCATTGTGGTGAAATTATATAGATTTATTTTTGAATTGGAGTTAATGAATGACACAAACTCATGATAATTCGACCGACAATCTGGAGCAAAAACTCGCAGAGTTTGAGCAGAAGATTGCCGATGAGCAAAAAATTGAACCTAGCGACTGGATGCCAGAAGCTTATCGTAAAAATTTGATTCGGCAAATGTCTCAACATGCTCATTCTGAAGTGATTGGTATGCAGCCTGAAGGTAACTGGATCACCCGTTCTCCCAGCTTGAGAAGAAAGGCGATTTTACTTGCCAAGGTGCAGGATGAAGGTGGTCATGGTCTGTATTTGTATAGTGCGACTGAAACTTTGGGTATTACCCGCAGTGAAATGATTGAAGCGCTGCAAACCAGACAGGCAAAATATGCTTCCATTTTTAATTACCCAACACTAAGCTGGGCAGATATCGGCGCAGTCGGCTGGTTGGTTGATGGCGCTGCCATTGTTAATCAGATTTCATTACAAAGAACCTCTTATGGTCCATATTCTCGAGCAATGATCCGAATTTGTAAGGAAGAAAGCTTTCATCAACGTCAGGGCTATGAACTGATGTATGAAATGGCCAAGGGTAGTGCTGAACAAAAACAGATGGCGCAAGATGCATTAAATCGTTTTTGGTGGCCATCATTGATGATGTTTGGTCCACATGACACAGATTCTGCGCATTCTGCTCAGTCGATGAAGTGGAAAATAAAGCGTGAAACCAATGATGATTTACGTCAGAAGTTTATCGACCAAACGGTACCGCAAATAGAAGTATTAGGACTTGAAATGCCAGATCCCGAATTAAAGTGGAACGAAGAAAGAGGACACTATGATTCTGGTGAAATTGACTGGGAAGAATTCAAGCAGGTTATTAACGGCAATGGCCCATGTAATCACCAAAGATTAAAGCACCATATTAAAGCTCATGAAGATGGTGAATGGGTTCGCGAAGCTGTAAGAGCTTATCGAGCCAAACAGAAGCCTCAAGCGGACAACCAGGTCGCTTGACAGGGTAGTATTGACAGTAAATATTTTTATATCAAAGAATTATTGAGAGCAAAATTATGAGTCAGGAACATTTACGCGTTTACGAAGTTTTCGTTCGTTCATCACGGGGGCTTGATCACAAGCATGTTGGGAGTTTACATGCTGAAAGCCCAGAGCATGCCTTAATGTATGCGAGAGATTGTTATACAAGACGGTCTGAAGGCGTCAGTATTTGGGTTGTTGAATCGAAGAACATTACTGCATCTAAAGAATCAGATGTTGAAGATTTTATCGATCCGATGACAGATAAGCCTTATCGTCATGCAACTCACTATGTGCTACCAGACAGCGTAGATAACATGTGATTTAAACTTGTTCGAAAATTGGAAATAGTTAAATGAATGAACAACAAACAAATCTTTATCGATTTTTGATTGCATTGGCCGATGATTCTATCGTCTTGAGCCATAGACTGAGTGAGTGGTGTAGTAATGCACCTTATCTGGAAGAAGACCTGGCGCTTTCTAACGTTGCACTTGATTATTTGGGTCGAGCCAGGATGTTTTATCAGTACGCTGCTGAAGTTGAAGGCAAGGGAAGAACAGAAGATGATTTGGCATACCATAGAAATGAAAGAGAATACACGAATCTATTAATTCACGAACTACCAATTAATGATTTTGCTTTTACTATGCTTAGACAGTTTTATCTGGATGTTTTCTATGTCAAATATCTGCAAAAACTATCCCTGTCACAAGATAAAATGATTGCTGCTATTGCTCAAAAGGCGATTAAAGAAAGTCGTTATCATTTGAAACGAAGTGAACCCTGGATTATTCAGTTGGCACAAGGCACAGAGGAAAGTCTGAACAGAATTCTTGTTGCCAAAGAAGAATTGAATGATTTTATTGGAGAGCTTTTTGATATGTCTGAGTGGGAAAAGTCTCTTGCAGAAAATGGTATCAGTGTTGACCGGGAATCGATTAAAGCAGAGTGGCAAGCTTATGTTCAAGGGTTTTTCGCGCAATCGGACATTGAACTGGATTCGGTTGAACTTCGGGTTCATGGTGGCAGAGAAGGTATACATACGGAGCATTTGGGGCATATGCTATCTGAAATGCAATATCTGCAAAGAGCATATCCTGGAAATGAGTGGTAAGGTTTTGTCTTTTCTCATTGGGAAGGGGCTGGGAGAGTGGAATTGAAAACTATTCCAATATTATCACCGGAATTTGCACAAAGACGCGCAGTACGTTTAGCCGCTTCACATCCTGAAATCTGGGATTTGCTTGATGGTGTTTACGACCCTGAGTTACCCGGTTTAACTATATGGGATCTGGGGGTTTTGCAAGATGTCAGGATGGTAGATGGGGTTTGTGAAGTGGACATTACATTGACCTATAGCGGATGTCCAGCGGTTGATGCCATGACTAAGGATATTAAAAAGGTTTTGAATGATGCCGGATATGAAAAAGTTAATGTCAAGGTGGTATTAACACCAGCCTGGTCAACAGCAATGATGTCACCGGAAGGTAAGGCGCATTTAAAGCAGATTAACATTGCCCCACCCTCTGAAAAGGATGAAATTTGTTGTCCACAATGTGAGAGCAGCAAGGTTCATGTCATTAGCCAGTTTGGTTCTACGGCTTGCAAGGCGCTTTATCAGTGCAATGACTGTCATGAAACCTTTGATTATTTTAAACATTTTTAAAGTAGATTTTAAAAAAACATGACGACATAAGGTTGTTAAAAAATGAGTACAAAATTTTATTCTCTCAAGATCGCCTCGGTTGAAGCTTTAACCAGTGAATCTGTTTTATTAAATTTCGATGTGACTGCTGATCTAAAAAATGAGTTCCAATATCATCAAGGTCAGCATTTAACATTACGTGCTGAAATTAATGGTGAAGATATCAGGCGTTCCTATTCGCTGTGCAGCAGTGTCGATGATCAGATTTTGCAAGTAGCGGTTAAGCGGATTCCTGATGGGATTTTCTCCAATTACGCCAACGAATCATTATCTGCAGGAATGACATTAGATGTAATGGCGCCTCAGGGACATTTTTATACAGAACTTGATAAAAACAACGCTAAAAGTTATTTGTTTGTAGCAACAGGAAGCGGAATTACCCCTGTTATTTCAAATATTCTTTCTATTTTACATAATGAACCTCAATCCAAAGTCACCTTGATTTATGGTAATAAAACATCTTCCTTAATGATGTTCAGAGAAAAATTGAGTTTTATCAAAAATGAATACATTGATCGTTTTAATTGGGTCAATTGTTTTACCAAAGAAGAAAACGATGCAGAAATTTTAAATGGACGAATTTCAACGGATAAGCTTGTTGCAATGGAGAGTTTGAAAATTATTGATAGTTTGTCATTTGATGACGTTTTTCTTTGTGGAGCAGAATCCATGATTGAAGAGCTGAATCAGTTTTTTCAAGGCAGAAATATCGCTGATGAAAATATACATTACGAACTATTTTTTGCGGGTGATTCTGCAGATGAAGTCAGTAAAAAACAGCAAGCCAGAGCAGCGAAATTTACAGGAAAAGTATCTGAAGTTTCAGTTAAAGTCTCCGGCAGAAAAACTATCATGTCTCTACCAATGGATGGTGATAATATACTTGATGCGGCCATGGCAAACGGTGCTGATCTGCCATTTTCTTGTAAGGGAGGCGTGTGCGCAACGTGCAAGGCAAAACTGGTGAAAGGCCAGGTTGATATGGACAGAAACCATTCATTAACTGAAGAGGAAGTAAGTCAGGGCATGATTCTGACCTGTCAGGCTCATCCTTTATCTGAAGAAGTTGAAATTGATTTTGATTTCTCCTAATCATTCACATTTTAAGTAGTAGAGTCCAATAATGACAAGTTCAGTAGTTCAAATTCTTAAATATTCCACAGTTGGTGTGATTGAAGTTAATAATCCTCCTGTTAATGCCTTATCCCAACAAGTCCGCCAAGGTATATGGGAATCATTAGAAAATCTTGAAAACGATAATGACATAAAGGCGATTATCATTCATTGCATAGGCAAAACTTTTATTGCCGGTGCCGACATCACAGAATTTGGCAAGCCACCTGTAGAGCCATTTTTGCCAGACCTGGTGAATAAGATCGAGAACTTATCCAAGCCTGTTATTGCAGCATTATTTGGAACAAGCCTGGGTGGTGGTTTCGAAGTAGCTCTGTCATGTCATTACAGGGTTGCTGTTGCCAGTGCCAAAGTGGGGTTGCCCGAAGTTAATCTGGGTTTATTACCTGGTGCAGGTGGCACACAAAGATTACCAAGAATTTTAGGAACTGAAAAATCACTGGAAATGATCACTTCAGGTAAGCATTATCAGGTGACAGAGTTTGAAAATACGGCGCTTTTCGATGAAATTTATCAGGCAACTGTAGATCTTAAAGCTGCGGCAATAGATTTTGCCACTAATATGCTTGAAAAACGTAATCTCAAGGTTCGAGCTGTTGGTCAGCAACCCGTACTACAGGATATTAGTGATTGGGATAGCAAAATTAATAAAATCAGCTTGAAAGCACGCGGTAAAAAGGCGCCTGTTGTCGCTGCAGAACTTTTAAAAAATACACAGGCGTTATCGATTGAAGATGGTATGAAGCTGGAAAGAGAGGCATTTCTTCAATTAAAAGACTCTGAACAATCATCAGCTTTGAGATATGCTTTTTCAATTGAAAGATTAACGACCAAATTGCCTTTTACTGCCAATACACTCCCGGTCAAACGGGTTGCGATAATTGGTGGTGGAACCATGGGATCCGGTATTGCGACTGCTTTTTTGGCAAGTGGCTATCAAATCAAATTGTTTGAACAAAATCAGCAAGCATTGGATGCAGGTTTTGAGCGTATCAATGATAATTTTCATCGCAATGTTAAAAGCGGAAGAATGTCTGATGAAAAGATGAATAGTTGTTTGCAACATCTTGAATTGTGTCTTGATTACAAGCAATTATCTGACGTTGATCTGGTAGTTGAAGCTGTTTTTGAAAACATTGAAGTGAAACAACAATTGTTTAAACAACTCGATGCGCATTGCAGACCTGATTGTATTTTAGCCTCAAATACTTCTTATCTTGATATTGAACAGCTGACTGACGGTGTCAGTCATCAGCAAAGGATTATTGGTATGCACTTTTTCAGTCCTGCCAATATTATGAAACTGGTGGAAGTGATTAAAACGCAACACTCCTCTGAACAGGCTTTGACTACAGCTGTTTCAATAGCAAAATCATTGGGTAAAATTCCTGTTTTGGTGGGTATGTGCTTTGGTTTTGCTGCTAATAGAATGTATGCAAGATACGGCAGGGAGGTTCAGCAAATGCTTCTGGAAGGGGCGACTATTGAACAAATAGATAATACCATGACCGATTGGGGTATGGCTATGGGACCCTTGTCCGTTCAGGATTTGGCAGGCATTGATATTGGTTACAATGCCAGAAAAACCAGACCAAAACCTGAATATGATCCCGGATTTTTTACAGCTTCAACTGTAATGGTAGAAAACGGAAGATTGGGAAGAAAAACAGGAAAAGGTTTTTATCTATACGAGAATGGCAAACAGATTGTCGACCCTCAGGCACAATCATTGATTGACGAAGCAAAAGGCAATTTCGATTTTCAGCAAAAGGATTTTACGAATGAAATGATTGTTGAAAGGGCGATGACAGCCATTATTAGTGAAGGTTTGTCCCTGTTTAAAGAGGGCATTGTTCAACGACTTTCAGATATTGATGCGATATGGTTGCATGGCTATGGATTTCCACGTCACAAGGGAGGCCCTATGTTTCAGGGTAAAGTCATGGGTTCTACAGTAATTTCAGATCGCATTAATCAGTATCGAAATCAGTCTTGTATTGAAATCTGGCCAGATGTGGATGTTCAGGCATTAGATTGATGGAAAATGATAAATATCAATCAACATTTGTAGTCAACTGGCATAGCAGTTAAAATTCGCCAGATAAAGATTAACCTAATTGGTCGATTAACATGAGTAAGGATAAAATCAGATTAATTTCCAGCAAGATTGAAAGATCGCTTTCAGGCTTTAATCAAATTGAGGCTGGCAAAGTTAAATATATGCTGGATTTGCAAAGCTTTTTACCTTACAGAATGTATCGTCTCGCAACCCAAATGGCTCAGACAGGCAACAAACTATCTGATCTTTTGGCTAAAACCGGAATACCAATTGGAGAGAGGGAATGGCGTGTTATTTCGGTTCTTGGCGCCTATGGTGGGCTGACAAATGGGCATGTTGCCGAAGTTTTAAAGTCGGATGCAGCAACTGTTACCAGAGCTGTAAAGTCACTAAAAAAACTGGGGTTCGTTGAAACAAAAAACTCTAAAAAAGACAGACGCAAACAATTGATCTTTTTAACACAAAAGGGTGCAGATTTTCACGATCTGATTACCCCCAAGCGTATTGAAACAGGTATTTTGATTGAGTCCTGTTTAACCTACGAAGAAAAAGAACAACTTCACCACTTACTTAACAAGATGGACAGGCATCTTGAACATCTCGAAAATGAACAGGAAGATGAGTGGGAATAGAGAAATTATTCCGTTTATTAATAGAAGGCTAAATAATGATAAAACTCTATAGTTATTGGCGCTCAACAGCGGCTTATCGTGTAAGAATTGCATTAAATTTGAAACAGGTATCTTATTCACTGGTTCCGGTTAACCTGATCAAAGATGGTGGCGAACATAAGAAACCTGAATATCTGCAGAAAAATCCTCAAGGTCTGGTGCCTCTGCTGGATGATGATGGCAAGCTGATAGGACAATCAATGGCAATTATGGAATATCTTGAAGAGAAATATTCGCAGGTTCCATTGTTGCCTGAAGATTTAAGGTTAAGAGCTTTGGCCAGACAGTTATGTCAGGTCATTGTGTCGGATCTTCATCCTTTAAATAATTTGAGAGTTTTAGGTTATTTAACTGAAAACCTGAAAGTTTCCGAAGAGGAAAAAATGAAGTGGTATTTTCATTGGATGGAAAAAGGCTTTAAAGCTTTTGATGAATTGTTGAAAAATGTCCAAATTGAAGGTGATTATTGTTTGGGTGAGGAACTTTCTTTGGCTGATGCTTGTCTGATTCCGCAGATATATAACGCTAATCGGTT
>Ga0224501_10002375_pt1 | contig 14786 bp, 17 predicted proteins | sample SF_Oct11_sed_USG_4_FD_169105 | JGI IMG/M metagenome (GOLD analysis project Ga0224501, IMG submission 169105) | Sediment microbial communities from San Francisco Bay, California, United States - SF_Oct11_sed_USGS_8_1 | ecosystem: Environmental > Aquatic > Marine > Sediment | place: USA...
CAGCACAGCCTCGGTGGTGGCGCCAACATGAAATTTGATGTTATCCAGTGCGACCAGATTGGTAGGGTCTGAGACGGCAACAAAAAGGCGGTTACCACGCTTGAACAGGGGAAGGGCGTTGTGAGCGCGAATCAGCTTCTCATCGACGAGTTTGGTCACCTCCTCATCAAAGTCAATGGTATCGATATCAAATAGAGGGACACCAAACTCCTGCGCGGCCATACTGGCTAGCGCCAGTGAGTTGACCATTTTGTTCTCAACCACATAGGAGACGAAGGCGACCTTATCCTTTTGAGCACCGGCCGTTGCCTTTATCGCGGCCTCTTCAGTCAGTAGTCCGTCACTAACGAGTTTTCGTGCCAAGCCACTCAGGGCCACTTTTACGTTTGTGGTCGCCATATCCTGAACTTATACCCTGTCTATGTATGAAGTGCTGATCAACATTATGCCAAATCTGTGGATAATTCTAGCCATAATATAGAGTTATAGGCATTGGGTCATGTTTTTTATCAAGTTTAAGAAGTTGCTAATGTATCTCCTGCAAAGCGCATTGAGAGGTCAACGGCCTCAAGGCGTTTGGTGATCTCCCCGACGGAGATGTAGTCAACTCCCGTTCGGGCAATTTCATTGATGTTCTGTAGTGTTATCCCCCCCGATGCCTCCAGTTTTGCCTCTCCCTGAGTGATCGAAACAGCCTGTCTGAGTATCTCTGGTGGCATATTATCGAGTAGCAGGATATCGGCCCCGACAGCAAGCGCCTCCTTGACCTCGGCAAGGGTCTCAACCTCGACCTCTACTGGAATCCCGCTCGCTGAAGTCTCCCGTGCCTTTGCAACCGCTGCTGTAATAGAGCCTGCGGCCTGGATATGGTTTTCCTTAATCAGGATACCGTCATAGAGGCCAACACGGTGGTTGTGACCACCGCCACAGCTCACAGCATATTTCTGCGCCCGGCGCAGCCCTGGAATGGTCTTGCGGGTATCGAGCAACTTTACGCCCGTGCCGGCTATCGCCTGAGCGTACCGGCTGGTCAGGGTAGCGGTACCTGAGAGCGTCTGCAAAAAATTGAGAGCGGTACGCTCACCCGTTAACAGTGCCTTTGAAGACCCCCGAAGGGTGCAGAGCAGCTGATCGGGCTTGACCTCCTCACCATCCGCTATGAGCCACTCAAAAGTGATAGTGGTGTCGAGCTGAAGAAAAACCTCATTAAACCATTGTTGACCACAAATGACGGCATGTTCACGACAAATAACCGTTGCCTCGGCAGATGATTCTGCCGGGATCAGATTGGCGGTCAGGTCACCGTCACCGATATCCTCTGCCAGGGCGAGGGCAACCTGAGAGGCGATCTCCTCTGTCGGGATGGGATTGCGGATCGTCACGCCTTAGAGGATCTCCAGCAGTTCAACCTCGAAGATCAGGGTGGCGTTGGGAGGGATCACACCGCCGGCACCACGGGCACCGTAGCCCAGGTCGGCGGGGATGGTCAGTTTACGGGTACCCCCTACCTTCATCCCCTGAACCCCCTCATCCCAGCCACGGATCACCATGCCGGCACCCAGGCGGAAGTTGAACGGGTCGTTACGGTCCTTGCTGGAGTCGAACTTGCTGCCGTTCTCTAGCCAGCCGGTGTAGTGGACCGAGACGGTCTGCCCGGCGGTGGCCTCTGCTCCATCCCCGGCGACACTATCTTCATATTTGAGGCCAGAAGCCGTTGTGATCTCACTCATCTCAATACTCTCCACGATGAAAATGGCCCACACAACGGTGGGCCGGAAATAACAGTGCGTAATACTATGGCATGAAATGCCACCTGTTTCGAGTATGGGCTCACCCCTTGCTGGCGAAGTACTCCTGTGTCAGGCGGAATACCACCGGACTGAGTAATAGCAGGGCGATCAGGTTGGGCAGGGCCATCAGGGCGTTGAGGGTGTCTGCCACCAGCCAGATAAATTTCAGATCCATTCCTGCACCGAAGGGGATGGCGAGAATCCAGAGGATGCGAAAGGGAACGATCGCCTTCACGCCGAACAGGTATTCCACACACTTCTCGCCGTAGAAGCTCCAGCCGAGCAGGGTGGTGAAGGCGAAGATCGCCAGGCCAAAGGTGACCACATAGTTACCGACCCCCGGCAGGGCCGCCTCAAAGGCGGCGGAGGTGAGCGGACCGCCATTCTCTCCACCGGTCCAGACACCGGTGACGACGATGGCCAGACCAGTGATGGAGCAGATGATCAGGGTGTCGATGAAGGTACCCAGCATGGCGATGGAGCCCTGACGGACCGGGCTGGTGGTCTTTGCTGCGGCGTGGGCGATAGGGGCGCTGCCAAGCCCTGCCTCGTTGGAGAAGATGCCGCGTGCCACACCGAAGCGGATAGCCGCCCACACAGCCGCGCCGGCAAAGCCGCCAGTGGCGGCGACCGGGGTGAAGGCGTGTTTGAAGATCAGGGCAACGGCGTCAGGGATGGCGTCGGCGTTGAGGGCCAGTACCACAAGACCGGCGATGACGTAGCCGATTGCCATGAAAGGCACCAGCACGGTGGCTACGGTAGCGATGCGGCGGATACCGCCGATCAATACCAGTGCTACCAGTACAGCAATGGCGGTGCCGGTGGCGAAGGTGGGAATGGCGAAGTTGCTGTGCAGGGCATCTGCCACTGAGTGAGCCTGAATGGTATTGCCGATACCGAAACCGGCGATGGCACCGAAGAGGGCAAAGGCGGTACCGAGCCATGCCCAGTGACTCTTCAGACCGTTCTTGATGTAGAACATGGGGCCGCCGATGTGATCCCCCTTCGTGTCGGTCTCGCGGTAGTGGACCGCCAGCACCGCCTCGGCATATTTGGTAGCCATGCCAACCAGGGCGGTACACCACATCCAGAAGAGGGCGCCGGGGCCACCCATTGCGATGGCGGTTGCCACGCCGGCGATATTACCGGTGCCGACGGTGGCGGAGAGGGAGGTCATCAGGGCACGGAAAGGGGGGATATCACCCTCTTCATCGGAGGTGCGCCCGGCCCACAGCATGCGAAAGCCATAGCCGATACGGTGCAGCGGCATCGCCTTGAGGCCAATCATCAGGTAGAGGCCGGTGCCAAGGATCAGGAACAGCATTACTGGTCCCCATACAATCGCGTTGACCTGGCCGATCAGGCTGCTGATGCTCTCCATTTATCTCCCCTTCTGTTGTTGCTGTTGTGATTAGTATTGGCGGATTATCAGGGTATCGCCGCGTTGGGTAAACTCCAGTTGCTTCAGCACGCTCATCCCCAGCAGGATGGTCTCCCCCTCCATGTGTGGGTTAATGCTGCCGCGGATATGCCGTAGTTCCAACCCCCCCAGCCCTACCCGTTCCAGCATTGTGGTATAGGCGATGATGGTGCCGTTGGCGGTACTGTAGTGCTGTTGGGCACCACGCTCCAGCCCCACGCGGCGTGCCACCCTGTCGGGGATCGAGACATCGCTGGCGCCGGTATCGAGCATGAACTCTACCGGCTCACCGTTAATCGTGCCGCTGGCGTGGTAGTGGCCATATCGATTGCGCTGCAGGCGGATCTCTCTTACGCCATCCATCCCCTGTGAAGTCTCAATCTGCTGATTGGGATTACGCCGGTCATCCAGTACGCCGCCGAAGAGTAGACTGAGCAGCCCCAGCCCAATAGCCCAGGCGGCGATCATCATGCCCCGGCCCATACGGTGTGTCTCACTCTGCTCTGTTGGTTGCTGACCCATCGGGCCAGTATAACTTTTTGGGTTAACAGCGGGCCACTCATGGTGTAGCTTAATGACGTATATGTGACTACTGCTGGAAGAGACCTTGCAACTCCCCATTCCACCGATACTCCGACCCTTTGCGGATAGTGTCCGCGACCTGCTGCCGATCATCCTGGTGATCGGGTTTTTCCAGTTGGTCGTGTTGCAGCAGCCGATCCCCAATATGGGCAAGCTGCTCTACGGCACGGTGATGGTGGTGCTGGGGCTGACGCTCTTTGTGCGTGGACTGGAGATGGGGTTGTTTCCTATCGGTGAGAGCATGGCCTTCGATTTTGCCCGAAAGGGGAGCGTCTTCTGGGTGCTCACCTTCGCCTTCGCCCTGGGTTTCGGTACCACGGTGGCAGAGCCTGCACTGATTGCGGTGGCCGCCGAGGCGGGCAAGGTGGCCGCCAGCGGGAACATGATCGAGAACAGCGAGGTGGCCAGGGACAGCTACGCCACCGGGTTACGCTATACGGTGGCGCTGTCGGTCGGATTTGCCATCGTGCTGGGGGTGTTGCGCATCCTTAAGGGGTGGCCGATTCAGTATTTCATCATAGGCGGTTATATCGGGGTAGTGGGTATGACCGCCATAGCCCCTGAAGAGATCATCGGAATCGCCTACGACTCAGGCGGGGTGACTACCTCTACCATTACGGTGCCGCTGGTCACCGCACTGGGCGTCGGGCTCGCCTCCAGTATCAAGGGGCGTAATCCGATGATCGATGGCTTCGGTCTTATCGCCTTCGCCTCGCTAACGCCGATGATCTTCGTCATGGGCTACGGGATGGTGATCTGATGCTCGATGCCTTACAGACCATTCTCGATACCACCATCACGACGATTCGCGATGTGCTACCGATAGCCGCCATTATCTTCGGTTTCCAGCTCTTTGTTATCCGTCGGCCCATCCCCCATCTCAAGCGGGTATTGGCCGGTTTTGCATATGTCCTGATCGGTCTGTCGCTGTTCCTGATCGGCCTGGAGGAGGCGCTCTTCCCGCTGGGTAAGCTGATGGCAGAGCAGCTCACCGACCCCGCCTTTATCCTGGGTGACGGGGTGAGTCGTGTACTACAGTGGAGTGATTACTGGTGGGTCTATCTCTTCGCCTTTGCTATTGGTTTCTCCACCACCGTCGCCGAGCCCTCACTGATCGCCGTGGCGATAAAGGCGCAGGAGGTCTCCGGTGGTGCCATCAGCGTGCTGGGTTTGCGTAGTGCGGTGGCGATAGGTGTGGCCATTGGTATCGCCCTGGGAACCTTCCGTATCGTTACCGGCACTCCCTTGCACTACTACATTATTGCGGGATATATCGTTGTTATTATTCAGACCATCTACGCACCGAAGATGATCATCGCACTGGCCTATGACTCGGGCGGGGTGACCACCTCCACGGTGACGGTGCCACTGGTGACCGCACTCGGGCTGGGGCTCGCCAGCACCGTGCCGGGACGCAGCCCGATGCTCGATGGTTTTGGCCTTATCGCCTTTGCCAGCCTGTTCCCGATCATGTCGGTAATGGGTTATGCCCAACTTAGTCAATGGATGGCCCGCCGTGCGATGCGGCGGGAGAACCCGGGAGAGTAGCTATGCACTTTAAACTGTTGATTACCCTGGTCGAAGACCACAAGACCGATGCGGTGCTGGATGCCGCCCGTGAAGCCGGTGCCACAGGTGCCACGGTGTTGAATCAGGCACGCGGCGAGGGGATAAATAAGAGCAAGACCTTCTTTGGCCTCTCATTAGAGACCCAGCGTGACATGGTGATGTTTCTGGTGGAGGAGCACATGAGTCGCAAGATTCTGGAGAAGATTGCCGAGGTGGGTGAGTTTGATGCCAAGCCGGGTACCGGGATCGCCTTTCAGATAGATGTGGAGGACGCGGTAGGGGTCATCCATCAGGTACAGGAACTGACCGCCGCCGTAGAGGAGGAGATTTAACATGAGTGATAGAAAAGTGGTGCGTGTGCGCGACGTGATGAAGCCGCAGTTCGATATGGTCGATGGCATGACCACGGTGGCCGATGCACTGAAGACGATGCAGCATGTGGATACCAAGTGCCTGATTATCAACAAGCGAAACGCGGATGATGAGTACGGCATGCTGCTCATCTCCGATATCGCACGCAAGGTGCTGGCGGTGGACCGCGCCCCGGAGCGGATCAACGTCTATGAGGTGATGGCCAAGCCGGTGATCACCGTCGATCCTGATATGGATATCCGTTACTGCGCCCGCCTGTTTGATCGATTTGGCCTGTCGCGTTGCCCGGTGGTGAATGGCGGTGAGATCGTCGGCATCGTCAGCTTTACCGATATGGTGCTGCGCGGCCTGTGTAACGACCTGAACTGAGCGCAATGTTACAGCTCGACAGGGAGAGGGGATGGTTAGAGGGGGCGCGCGTTGTCGACTCCCCCAATTTTGATCAGCGCCCCGACAATGAGCCGCCCAGCCTCATCGTCATCCATGGTATCAGCCTGCCGCCGGGTCAGTATGGCGGGCCGTGGATCGATGCCCTCTTCACCAATACCCTCGATCCCGCTGCCCACCCCTATTTTGCCGATATCTGTCAGCTACGGGTCTCCTCCCACCTGCTGATCCGCCGTGATGGTGAGGTGGTGCAGTATGTGCCGTTCAATAAAAGGGCCTGGCACGCCGGGCTCTCCAGTTATCAGGGGCGCGAGCGGTGTAATGATTTTTCCATCGGTATCGAACTGGAGGGGAGCGATAATGAGCCCTACGAGGCGATTCAGTACCGGGTACTGGCCGAGTGCATTAACCTGCTGTTCAATGGTTATCCGCAGTTGAGTCCAGCGCACATTACCGGTCACAGTGATATCGCCCCGGGGCGAAAGAGTGACCCCGGCCCCCACTTTGACTGGCAGCGGCTGCGCCAGCTACTTGAAAACTCAGCAAGGAGCGCGGACACTTAAGTCATGGCACTTATCATTATCCTGATCAGTCTGGCAATTGAGCGGTTCCTCGGTTCGATGGAGGAGTTGCGTCGTTCAGGCTGGTTTATCGCCTACTCGCGCTGGGCCTCGGCAAGGCTTGCACAGTATGAGTCTCTCAATGGCCCGGTGGGGTTGCTGCTGATCCTGTTGCCGCTGATCGTCCCGGTGATGCTGCTCGTCCACTACCTGAGCGGCATCTGGCTGCTGGTGGGGGTCCCCTTCTCCATTCTTGTCCTGCTCTACTGCTTTGGCCCGCGCGATCTGGAGGCGGAGGTGGAGGCCTTTGTCGATGCCCGCCGCCGTGGGGATGAGGAGTCGGCCTGCTGGCATGCCAACGTGTTGCTGGGTGAAGAGGATGAGGTCGATAACTCAGCGGAACTTACCAAAAATATCATGGAGAATATCTTTGTTGAGGCCAACGAGCGGCTGCTTGCGGTGATCTTCTGGTTTGTGATGCTGGGTCCCGCCGGGGCACTGCTCTACCGGCTCAGCTCCCTGATTGCTCCGGCAGAGGGTGAGGAGCCCGAAGGGGTGGTGGAGGCGGGGATGCGTCTACATCAGCTGCTGGTCTGGGTGCCGGCTCGCTTCTGTGCCATCGCCTACGCACTGGCGGGGAGCTTTGTCGAGGCGCTGCACAACTGGCGTCAGGTGGAGTGCCACTGGTATCTCAGTAGTCGGCAGGTGCTTATTGCCGCTGGCTTTGGTGCGTTGCGGATGGATATCTCGGAGATTGAAGAGGATAGCACCGCCTGTGACCAGATCATTGAAGCGATGGCAATGGTGCGACGCGCCGTACTGGTATCCCTCTCGATCATCGCGATGCTCACCCTGGCCGGCTGGATGGGCTAAACCCTTTTTTATTCATCACCTGCCTTGCGGTATCATCAGCCGCTTTCCGGCGTGAGACAATCCGATGCGAGAACTGATTCTGGGCGGCGCCCGTTCGGGCAAGAGCGCCCTCGCCGAGCAGTATGCCATCGCCAGTGGCCTGGATGTGGCCTACCTTGCCACGGCCGAGGTGCGTGACGGTGAGATGGCGGCACGCATCGCCCACCACCGGGAGCGTCGCCCCGACCACTGGCACTGCATTGAGGAGCCGCTACAACTGGCCGCAGCGCTGCGACAGCAGGCAGGTGCTGAGCGCTGTCTGCTGGTCGACTGTCTCACCCTCTGGCTGAGTAACCTGCTGGAGGCGGGTGATGAGGTGTTTGAGCGTGAACGCACTGCGCTGTTAGAGACCCTGCCACAATTGCCGGGGCGGGTGATCTTTGTCAGCAATGAGGTGGGGCTGGGGGTGATACCGCTGGGGGAGCTGACACGCCGCTTTTGTGATGAGAGCGGGCGGCTGCATCAGGCGGTTGCCGCACTGTGTGATCGGGTAACCTTCGTTACCGCCGGTCTGCCAATGATCTTAAAGGGTAATAACGAATGAGTTTTGCATGGCTAGGGGGCAGTGTTGCCGCGATTGATGAGAAGGCCTCTGCTGCTGCCACCACGCGTCAGGGGCAACTGACCAAGCCGCCCGGCTCGCTCGGTCGGCTGGAGCAGCTGGCGATTCGTCTTGCCGGAATGCAGGGGGAGGAGAAGCCCTCGCTGGAGCAGATCCACATCTCGGTCTTTGCCGCCGACCACGGGGTGGCGGCGGAGGGGGTCTCCGCCTTCCCGCAGGAGGTGACGGTAGCGATGATCGCCAACTTTGCCCACGGCGGGGCGGCGATCAGTGTGCTGGCAAAGTCACTTGGCGCGAAGCTGGAGGTGGTTGATGTAGGCTCGGCCAGTGAGCCGCCCGAGTTGCCTGGGGTGATCTCTGCACGGGCCGGTAACGGTACCGCCAACTTTGCCAAAGGTGCGGCAATGGATGAGGGGCAGCTCGTTACCGCCCTGCAGGCGGGGCGCGAGGCGGTGGCACGCGCACTGGCGGCGGGGGCACAGCTCTTCATCGGCGGTGAGATGGGGATCGCCAATACCACCTCGGCCACCGCCATCGCCTCTGCCCTGCTGCAACGTCCAGCGCATGAACTGGCAGGGCCGGGCACCGGGATCAGTGCCGAGGGGGTGAGCCGCAAGGCAGTGGTGATCGAGCAGGCTCTGGCACTGCATAAAGAAACTATGACGAGCCCTCTTGAGGTGCTGCGTTGTGTTGGCGGTTTTGAGATCGCCGCCCTGGCCGGGGCCTATATCGCCGCGGCACAGGCTGGTCTGCCGGTGCTGGTCGATGGCTTTATCAGTAGCAGTGCGGCACTCGCGGCGCTGCGTATCAATCCGGCCATTGCCCCCTGGCTGATGCTCTCCCACGCCTCGGCCGAGCCGGGCCATGCGGCGATGGTAGAGGCGATTGGTGAGCGCCCGCTTGTCGATCTGGGAATGCGCCTGGGCGAGGGGAGTGGGGCAGCCACCTGTGTGCCGCTGCTGCGCCTCGCCTGTGCGCTGCACGCCGACATGGCGACCTTCGCCGAGGCGGGGGTGGCCGAGGGTAGTTGAGCAATGAGTGAGACGACGACGATTATCGATATTATCCGCCACGGTGAACCGGAGGGGGGCTCAAAATATCGGGGTCAGGTGGATGACCCCCTCTCCGAGCGCGGCTGGGCCCAGGTGCGCGCCGCAGTGGCGGGGCGTGATGGGTGGCAGCAGATCGTCACCTCGGATCTGAGTCGCTGCGCCGCCTTTGCCGAGGAGGTGGGGCAGAGGCTGGCCATACCCGTTGAACGTACCGATCAGTTTCGCGAGATCGGCTTTGGCGACTGGGAGGGGATGACGGCCAGGGAGATCATGGCGCAGGATGAGGCGGCACTCGCCGCCTTCTGGCAGGACCCGCTCAACAACACCCCGCCCAATGCCGAGCCGCTGGCAGATTTTTACCGCCGCATTGAGAGTGCATGGGAAGGAATACTTGATAACCACGCGGGTAAACATATCCTGCTGGTCGGCCACGCCGGGATGATGCGGGTGCTGTTGCTTAAAGCTCTGGGAATGGGGCTGGAGGGTTTTTATCGCTTCGACCCGCGCAACGCCACCATTGTGCGGATTCGGGTCGACAGTGGCCGACACGGTGAGGCCTATAGCCAACTGGTCTTCGAGGGTCCCGCGATCTGATGCGCCCCTTCTGGATCGCTTTGCAGTTTCTCACCCGGCTGCCAACCCCGTCCCTCACATCGGTTACACCTGTGGAGTCGGGCCGCTCACTCCTCTTCTATCCCCTGGTTGGGCTGCTCATCGGTGTACTGCTCTATTTTGTATCCCTGCTCACGACGTACCTCTCACCACTGCTCACAGCGGCAGTGGTGGTAGCTCTGTGGTTGTGGCTTACCGGAGCACTTCATGTTGATGGGCTGGCCGACATGGCAGATGGCTGGGTTGGCGGTCAGGGGGATCGGGAGCGTACCCTGGCAATTATGAGAGACCCCTACTGCGGGCCGATGGGGGTGAGTGCTGTGGTGGCCCTGTTGCTGCTCAAGTTCGCCGCACTGACTGTGGTCGTAACGACGTCACCGTTGTGGTTGCTGTATGCGCCGCTGGCTGCAAGGGGGATGGTCCTGTTGCTGATGTTGACAACCCCCTACTGTCGTGAACAGGGGCTGGCCTCGGCCATGTTGGCGTCGATGCCGCGCAGGGGGCTGTGGGCGATGCTGGCAGTGACGGGGCCAGGGGGTGTTCTGATTTTTCAGTGGCAGGGGCTCTCTCTGTTGCTGGTATTGCTCCTGCTGTTCTGGGTCTATCGCAGGGCTCTGATGCAAAGGCTGGGTGGCTATAGTGGTGATGGCGCCGGTGCGTTGCTGGAGATTTCGGAGCTGGCGGTGCTACTAGTTGCGGCGGTGCCGTTTAACGCTTGACCTGGTAAGGTCAAACAGGCACTTTGATTTGCTCCTTCGACAAGATCACTGCAGAACGATGAGCGAACAGAACAGACCGGCCACAATCTATCGCAAAGACTACACTCTCTACAGCCACACCCTCGAATCGGTGGCACTGCACTTCGAGCTCGATGGAGGGCGTACCACGGTGCGCTCCACACTGAAACTCACGGCGCGCGGCGAAGAGCGCACCCTGTGTCTTGATGGCAGCGAACTGGAACTGCTCTCCATTGAACTCGATGGTCGTACTCTGGGTAGCGACGAGTACCGACTCGATGCGGAGTCACTGAGCCTGCAAATTCCACCGCAGTGTGAGCTGACTATCACTACCGCCATTGAACCCGCCGCCAATACCGCGCTGGAGGGGCTCTACCTCTCTAGCAGCAACTTCTGCACACAGTGTGAGGCGGAGGGCTTCCGCCGTATCACCTTTTACCCGGATCGCCCCGATGTGCTAAGCGTCTTTACCACCACAGTTGTAGCCGATAAAGAGAAGTATCCGCAGCTACTGGCCAATGGTAATCGCACCGAAGTAGGGGCTCTCGATGACGGTCGTCACTACGCGGTATGGCACGACCCTTTCCCCAAGCCCTGTTACCTCTTTGCGTTAGTTGCCGGTGATCTCGCCTGTGTGCGTGACAGCTTTACCACCATGTCTGGTCGTGAGGTGGCGATCGAATTCTACGTACAGCACGGTAACGAAAATAAGTGTGACCACGCGGTAGAGTCGCTGAAGCGGGCGATGAAGTGGGATGAAGAGAAGTACGGTCGCGAGTACGACCTCGACCTCTACATGGTTGTCGCGGTCGATGACTTCAACATGGGGGCGATGGAGAACAAGGGGCTTAATGTCTTTAACTCCAAGTTCGTACTGGCGCGTCCCGAGTCGGCGACCGATGTCGATTTCGTCAACATCGAAGGGGTGATCGGCCACGAGTATTTTCACAACTGGTCGGGTAACCGCGTCACCTGTCGCGACTGGTTTCAGTTGTCGTTAAAAGAGGGCTTCACCGTCCTGCGCGATCAGCAGTTCACCGCCGATATGAACTCCGCCGCAGTCAAACGCATTGATGATGTACGCATGTTGCGCGCCCACCAGTTTCCGGAAGACGCGGGGCCAATGTCACACCCGGTGCGCCCCGACTCCTATGTGGAGATCAATAACTTTTACACCCTGACGGTTTACGAAAAAGGTGCCGAGGTGGTAGGGATGTTGCGCACCCTGCTCGGTGAGACGGGTTTCAGAAAGGGCACCGATCTTTACTTTGACCGTCACGACGGCAGCGCCGTCACCTGCGATGACTTTGTCGCGGCGATGGAGGAGGCCAACGGCGTCAAACTAGAGCAGTTCCGTCGCTGGTATGCCCAGGCGGGCACGCCGCGCATCACCCTGACGCGTCACTATGATGCCGCACAAAAACGTTACACCCTGACCCTGAAGCAGCAGACCCCGTCAACACCGGGACAGGCGGAGAAACTGCCGCTCCATATCCCGGTAAAGATGGCATTGCTCGACCGTAGCGGCGCTACCGTGTCGCCCGAACAGGTGGTTGATTTTACCGAGGCCGAACAGCAGTTCGTGTTTGAGAATATTGCAGAGGAGCCGATCCCGTCACTGCTGCGCGGCTTCTCCGCGCCGGTGATCCTGCAACATGATTACAGCGATGATGAACTCGCCTTTTTGATGGGCAATGAAACCGATCCCTTTAATCGTTGGGAGGCGGGTCAGCAGTTGGCGCTACGGGTGATGCAGCGCTTGTTGAACGATATGCGTGAGGGGCGTGAGCTGGTGCTGGATCAGGGGTTAAGCGACGCCTTCGCCCGGACACTCAACGATACGCAGCTCGACCCGGCGCTGGCCGCCGAGGCGCTGAGTCTGCCGGATGAGAGTTACGTGGCAGAGTGTGAAAGCCCCGCCGACCCTCAGGCGATCCACGCGGTGCGCCAGTTCCTGCGCCGCGCCCTTGCCGAAACACACCACGATGCCCTCAAGGCGCGTTACGATGCACTCAATGACGGTGTCGCCTACAGCCTCGATGCCGATGCCATGGCACGCCGTCGCTTGAAGAATCTCTGCCTCGCCTATCTCTCACTGCACGACAGGGGGGAGCACGCGCAACAACAGTTCGCCAATGCCCACAACATGACCGACTCCATGGCCGCCCTCTCTGCACTGGTCGATAACGGCCATCCACAGATGAGCGCAGCACTGGAAACTTTCTACGACAGCTGGCGACATGACATGCTGGTACTCGACAAGTGGTTCACCGTGCAGGCCCGCTCCGGTATGCCCGATACATTGCAGCGGGTAGAGCAACTGATGGGCCATCACGATTTTATCCTCACCAACCCCAACCGGGTGCGTTCACTCATCGGTGCCTTTGCTGCTGGCAACCCCGCCCGTTTTCACGATGAGAGTGGGGGTGGTTATCGCCTGCTCGCCGACAAGGTGATCGAACTTAATGGCCGCAACCCGCAACTGGCGGCAAGACTGCTCGGCCCGCTAACCCGCTGGCGTGGGCTGGATGAAAAATACCAGCAGCCGATGCGCAGTGAGTTGCAGCGGATATTGGATAGTGGTGAGTTGTCGCGGGATGTGTTTGAGGTGGTGAGCAAAAGTCTTGTGTAGATTGGACTGATACCAGTTCTGTAGGGTGGGTTAGCGCAGCGTAACCTGCCAGTACCTCTATCAAACCCAGATTGAAGATGGAGCATATTTGACAGGTTAGGGTGGTGGTGAGATTGGTGTATAGTTGATGGGGTGTTTTGGTGGGTTACGCTGCGCTAACCCACCCTACGGGCTTATTTAATATATGTTTTTTTATGCATTTCATCGAATATCACGTTCTCACTGGCATCCAATATTGTTGTTAAGCTCTCAATCGTTTTAAGCCAAATGCTTTTGGCGCAGTATAGAATTTCATTTTCCTTGCTATTTCTGAATATGTGGAAGTATTTTTTCAATGAGTCGTTAATTGTGAATGTAAACTCATCTACAGTGTGAGGCATAAATAATGTATTATTAAAACCATTTATTTCAACCAAAATAGCCTTTCTGTGAATAATATCTCCTCTATATGAATGAAGCTTTGTAAACCAGTATTTATTTTCGTTTGCTACAATCCTTAAAAAATCGTCATCAGAATTATCAGCAGTCACTTTGTTAACGAATCCATTCCATTTTAGTGTCTGATTCTTTGGGCCATAAAGGAATAGGCCAAGGTAATTACCAAAATAATCTGAAAGCGAAGCTAAGTTAAATATCAAGTTATCAAAACAATAGCTAACTTGATTTATGGCGTCGAAGGATGCGTGAAGCTTTTCTCCTGTATCCGTGCCGATTTTCTGATAGTGTGTTTGGTAGTGAGAAATGGTGCTTTCTAGGAATCGCAAGCATTGAACAGTTGCGCCTAAGCGGTGTGTCATATAATCCCTCCTAGTGATCGAATCTCCAGAATGAGGGTACATGAAGTTTACTCCGAATTTATTCAAAGCAAGCTGAGAATTATTTTTCATTATCCTTTTGTAAAATTCTATATGCTCTTCCAATTTCTATCCTTTACGCATGGCGAACGATTTTTGAAACTAGGAGGAGAACAAGGCAATACCCAACGGGGCATACGCTTCACTTATTGCTCCCTACCCCTCCCCATCAACAACATACCCCTCCCAATCCTCCTCATCCACTTCATTCTCATGTATCGCGAAGTTGCGCACCGAGATCCCGGCATCGTGCACGCTCTCTTTGGTGCCACTGACAAGCGGGTGCCATTCGGGCAGTGGTCGGCCTTCGGCCAGCAGGCGATAGCTGCAGCTTTGTGGCATCCAGTGGAGTTTGTCGGCGTTGTCGGGGGTGACCTGAAGGCATTCGGGTACCAGTACGGTGCGCTCTGAGTAGCGGCTGCAGGCACAGCCTTCAAGGTCGAGATATTGGCAGACCAGGCTGGTGGTGTAGAGTGTGCCGTCGTCTTCATCTTCCAGTTTTATCAGGCAGCAGCGGGCGCAGCCGTCGCAGAGTGATTCCCACTCCTCGCGGCTGAGCTGGCCGAGCGATTTCTCTTCCCAGAATCGGGGCACGGCTTTATCCGGCAATCGCCTTGTCCATGCGTGCGGAGGCCTCTTCCCACTCTGCGGTGGCGGTGGCGCCCTGGGCCATCATCTCCATCAGGCCGTAGGCGAGCTGGCGGGTCTCGGGGGTCATCTCTTTTAATTTGGTCAGCAGGTACAT
>Ga0224501_10002376_pt1 | contig 14785 bp, 15 predicted proteins | sample SF_Oct11_sed_USG_4_FD_169105 | JGI IMG/M metagenome (GOLD analysis project Ga0224501, IMG submission 169105) | Sediment microbial communities from San Francisco Bay, California, United States - SF_Oct11_sed_USGS_8_1 | ecosystem: Environmental > Aquatic > Marine > Sediment | place: USA...
ACCCGGGACAACGGGTCTTCCAGAAAACAAGGGAGGTTAAACAGGCCCACGGGAAACCATGGGATCAGGGAGTAAGATTAACGACCAGGGAGAGGATCACCGCTGCTATATAAGCGTAAAGTGTCAGGTTATCTGTGATTTTGAGGTCTATGTCGAGACCGGTAATTTTATCCAGAACATATTTGACATACGATTCCGTATGCGGCTCCTGACCGAGCTTGCGCTTGACGCGCCACTGGGTATCGGTGAGAAAGCAGTAACCATATTCAAAAAAATATCCCAGCCCGAACCAGGAGATCGCCACCAGGACGACCACCGCCAGATGTACGATGCGTGTCGGCTCGAATATCCACCCGGCCAGGCAGATGAATATCACACCCAAATGAATGGCATGAAGCAGGTAATCCATTAACGCCAGCCCCACTCTCATGGCATTGACCTCCTCAAACGCCCGGTGAGGATTGCTGTTTCAGAATATCTCCGGCACCGGCAATCACTTTTTCAAATGCACGAATGTACTGATCCAGAATTTCGCGGTCCGCGTTGGGAAACGACGGCAATTTAATCAGCGCCTCGTTGGCCGATTGGGTTCCCGGCAGGGCGTTGGGATCGTATTCCGGCGGGGTCACCTCCGGCCCCAATCGTGCGATGGATCTCCAGGCGCCTTCGGTAAACAACGGTTGCTGATGGAGCAAAGGATAACGCGGCACCGAAACCTGGCATCCTTCCGCCCGCAACGCTTCAATCAACACATCGCGCGGCAGGAGAATCGTTTCCGGTTTATAGCGGATCATGAATTCGAAATAGACGCGCTCAACATGATCGGGTGCCAGAAAAGTATGAAATCCCAGCTTCTCCAGCGCGTGTGAAAGATAAACCAGATTGTCGTTACGCCGCCGGTTGTTTCCCCGCAAACGGCGCAATTGACTCCGCGCGATGGCGGCACTCACTGGAGCAATACGGGTTTTGATGCCGAAGCTGGTGGCGGCGAACCTCTGCGCCGGTGTTTCCAGTTCAATGATGCGAGTGATGTCTCCCAGACATGCCGCCTTTTCGAAATACTCATACTCATCGCAAAGAAAAACTCCACCTTCTCCGCCGGGCGACAGCTTATCGCCCTGCAGGCTGAACACGGAAATATCACCCAGGGTACCGCAGGGTTTTCCCCGCCAGGTCGCGCCATGGGCATGCGAGGCATCCTCGATGATTTTCAGCTTATGCTGCTTCGCGATTTGGAACAGTTCGGTCATTTTTCCGGGGAGTCCCCATAGATGAACCACCATGATGGCTCTGGTCTTATCGGTAATTTTTTTGCGGACGTCTTCCGGATCGATCCCCATGCGCTCCGTTTCGCTTTCACAAAATACGGGAACCGCTCCCAGCCACAGCATGGGCACAACGGATGCCCAGAACGTCGCCGAAGGTACCAGCACTTCGTCGCCGGGTTGCAGTCCCAGCGCGTAAAATGCCGCGAGCAGTCCCGCCGTGCCGTTGTTGTGGGCCAGGGCATATTTGCGTCCGGTGAGGTTTTTATAATCCTGTTCCAGTTCGCGAATGACCGGGTGCGTGGAGATATTACCGTCCCGCATCACTTGCAACACAGCCTGTTCATCCTCGGCAGTCAATATCGGCCAGCGGCTGGCGGGTTCGTGGTCGGCGGTTACCGCCGGATCGCCTCCAAGTATTGCCGGCTGTTTATTTTTGAGCTCAATCATTCTCCACCTCTGAGAATTATTTTAATAAACGGAATTCAATACGCTGTCGAACCGGCGCTCCACGGTTTCCATATAATCCAGAACCAGCTTTCGCGCGATGACGGGTTCCCCACCTGAAAACTGCAGGGCCAGTTGTTCCAGATGGGGAACGTTCTCGTCATTCCTTCCCAGGCCCTCCCGTGGAACCCACTGGGAAATGTTGGTTCGGCGGCGGAGATAATCTTCGAGGGTCAGGCAGTGTTCCTTTTCGATGCACCATTTCAATGAAGGCACCGGATCCTGCAAGCCGGGATACGATTCCCATTGCATGGTGGAAGTTACATTGCGTTTTGCCGGTAAAGACGCCTGACCGGGTTCGACCAGCTCTCGGATTTGTTCCTCCACCTTTTCAGCGAGGGAAACACAACTGGTGAACTTTCCCCCGTACACGGAAATCCAGGGTTTCACGGAGTCCCTGCTGATTTGGTGCTTGCGGGATAAGTCGAGCGGGTAGCGATTTTTTGAATAATCTTTTTTGACCACCAGCGGACGCACTCCACAACGAAGAGACACAATATCGGAAGGATCCACCGCCTGTTTTAAATGGCGATTCGCCCGTTCCAGAAGAAAATCCACATCCTCCGGCTCGGTATGAACTCCTCCCTCTATGCTCGACAGGCAGGTTTCAGTCGGACCCCAAAGAGCCACCGGACCCCAGGGGATGTAGGACAACACATCACCCTGCTCACCCATGTCGAAAATCAGAGGATAGTTATGCTGGTCCTGCCGTTCCAGCCCGATGAACACCCCTTTACTGAATACATGCTTGTAGGGAGTTTCAATCTGGAACTGACGGTTGACGGTATCGGTCCACACCCCGGCGCAATTAATGACACACCAGCTTTTCGCCACCCGTGCCCAGCCGGTGATTTCGTCGGTCAATGTCAACCGCCATATCTTTTCACCCGAGTGATACTCGCCGCCGGTAAGCGAACAATAATTGAGAGCAATGCCTGGGTTGGAATCCTGTTCGGTTATCCACTTCAAAACAAACCGGCTGTCTGAGCTGTTGAGAATCGCTTCCTGATATAAAAAGGAGCTGTCATGGGCGTTATCGATAAGAAATGATTTTTCCGAATAGGAATCTTCCACCCGTGGCCGATCCCTATTGCACAATCCCAACATCCAGTAAAAATATAAAGCAGGGGCCATAATGAATTTATTCCAACCGGTGTCACGGGAAGGGATATAACGGAAGGAAACAGGAGAGACCTCACACCCCATATTCTGAATCATCGCTTCCCGGTCGCGGGACAATTGAGCCACGGTCAATAAATCCAGATTCCGCAGGTACAGCAACCCGCCCCAAACCATCATGGCCGAAGCCTGGCTGGTACCACACGCAAAATCTCCCTTATCGACCAGAAGAACCCGATAACCCTTGCGGCACAATTGGTGATACAAACTGGCGCCATTGATCCCGCCCCCAATAATGGTGACATCAAAGGTCTCATTTTGAGCGATTTCCATATCTCTGATACGCTGACTTCCAATCATGCTTTACCTCCACTGATTTTCTAAACCGGCGAGAACACTTTCCATAACCCGCGCCCCACCTGGAACCATCAGAAACATCCCTCTGCCATATAATTTATATTTCGATAGCCACCCTGTCAATGAATATTTTATAAATTATTTAATATTCACAACCACTACCAGCCAGCCCGCCTGCCTCCTAACTAATTGTAAATTATCGTGTTACAGCTAAACCAAAAGACCTGGTGTCTGGAGGATGGCTCAAGAGATTCTCAATCCATTTCAAATGAATGCCCCTGGGTCCATTGAGAACCCGTACACCACACATTTCTGTATAATTTTGATAAGATTGACCGCCCATTTCTTAATAATCCCTTTACTCCCCCGGAGCCGGCCCTCAAATCCATGATTGTTCGATTAGACAAAGTTTTTAAATATTTTCAGGCGGGCGAGACCAAAATCACCGCTCTGGCGGATGTCAGCCTGAGTCTGGCAAAAAAGGATTTCGTCACGGTGATGGGTCCCAGCGGCGGCGGCAAAACCACCCTGCTCAATTGCATGGGCGGGCTGGACACTCCGGATCAGGGAGAAATCTATCTGAACGGTCAACCCCTTTCCGGCATGAAAGACCGCGAACTGACGCAACTGCGTCGGCGGGAGATTGGTTTCGTGTTCCAGTTTTTCAACCTCATGCCCACACTTTCCGTTCTGGAAAATATAGAACTGCCGCTACTTCTCAGTCATGCGGCCAAGGAGGACCGAAATCGGATCGACCCGTTGCTGGAGTACGTGGGCCTGAAGGATCGCGCCCGGTCCTTTCCAGCCGAGTTGTCAGGCGGCCAAATGCAGAGAGTCGCCATCGCCCGCGCGCTGGTACACCGGCCCTCCCTCCTGCTGGCTGACGAACCGACCGGCAATCTCGATTCGGAAAGCGGGATCAGGATTCTCGATCTCCTCAAACGCGCCAGCGAGGATTTCGATACCACCGTGGTCGTGGTGACCCACAATCCCCAGGCGGCGGGCTATGGCAATCGTCATTTCGAAATCCGCGACGGCGTCCTCCAGACCCTGCAATGAACCTGACAAGAATGAGCCCCACATCATGAGCTTTTTGATTTATTTCAAGGATCTATTCACCGCGCTGATTGTGAGACCGCTTCTGCGCGATCCCTTCCGGTTTGCCATCACTATTCTGGGAGTCGCCATCGGCGTGTCGGTCTTCTTGAGCATCCAGCTGGCCAACCGCCAGACCCTGCATTCCTTCAGCGAAACCGTGGATCTGGCATTGGGCAAGGCAGACGCGGTGATCCAGGCGGAGGGCCTGCCATTCGATCAAAAATATTTAAGCAACCTGCAACCGCTGGCCGAATCGGTACGGGCCTACCCGATCATTCGCGGGTACGGCGTGGAGACCAGCAGCAACGAATTGATTGAGATCATCGGGACAGACCTGCAGAAAGCCAACGGCATCCGCGACTTCACACTGAAAACCAAGCGCACGGGGTTAACCGGGTTGCTCCCGCTCCTTCTTGATCCCAAAGGCATCATCCTGCCGGAAGAGTTTATACCGGGAGCGGAATTCCAACCCGGCGACACAATCCGTTTAGTCGTCAATGGCAGGGAGCGCCAACTCAACGTAAACGGTATTCTGGAAACCAGGGGCATGTCCAAGGCGTTGACTCAGAACTTTGCGGTCATGCACCTGCTGGCGGCGCAAAACACCTTCGGCAAAATCGGCAAGCTGGACCGCATTGACCTGGAATTTCTGAATGACGAGAAGTTTGAAGTGATGAAGCAGAAAATATCCGAAGTGCTTCCGGGTTTTTTACGGGTCGACCGGCCAGAACACAGAAACCGCCAGGTGGAAAAAATGTTGCGCGCGTTTCAATACAATTTGACGGCGCTCAGTTTCGTGGCCCTGCTGGTTGGACTGTACCTGATCTACAATATGGTTTCGCTTTCGGTGGTGCGGCGCCGAACGGAGATCGGAACCCTGCGCGCCATGGGAGCCTCGCCCGGATTAATTGCTTCCATATTTCTGCTGGAAGCGGGAGTGATCGGTACTCTGGGATCTGCCCTGGGAATAGGACTTGGATATTACATGGCCCGGTTTTCACTGGAGGCCGTAGCCCTTACCGTCAACAATCTGTACGCTTCCGCTCAGGTGACTGCCGTGGATTTTCACTGGGATCAAATGGGATTCTATTTCCTTTTCGGAGTTGGGTTGTCGTTCATCTCCGCCGTCATTCCCGCCTGGGATGCCGCCACCACCTCCCCGACGCAGGTCATGCGTCGCGGCAGTTACGATCTGAAAATTTTTCGCGGGAACCGCAAGCTGACCCTTGCTGGATGGGTGATGTGCTTGTTGGCAGGATTGTGTTCGTTGCTCCCATCCATCGGCCAGTTTCCCTATTTTGGATTTTTATCGGTATTTTTCATTGTGATGGGCATCTCTTTCCTGGCGCCTTCGGGCCTGTTGGTCCTGCGCGATCTGGCGCACGGGCTGTGCAGGCGCTTGTTCGGAGGCGAGGGTCTGCTGGCCAGTATGAACCTGTCGCAGAATGTAGGCCGCAACTCGATCGCCGTGTCGTCTCTGGCGATCGCATTCATGATGGTGATCAGCATGTCTATCATGGTGCACAGTTTCCGCCAGACGGTGGAGGTATGGATCAACCAGACCCTGCAGGCCGACTTGTTCGTCCGCGTTGCCGGCGGGAAAACCATTGATTACGAGTACACCCTGCCGCTGGAAAAAGTGGCGGCGCTCCGGAAATTTGACGGCGTGAAGGCGGTTGATATGCTCCGCGTCATTCCCATTTCCTACGACAACGCACCGGCCCTTCTCGCCTCGGGCGATTTCAACACGCTGTCGCGTTACGGCAATCTGGTGATCAAACGGGGCCCGCCGACCAGCGAATTAGCCGGACTGCTGGTGGGGCACAACCGCGCCATCGTGTCGGAATCGTTTTCCCTGAAACATCAGGTGACAACCGGGGATCGCCTGACCCTGAACACCCTGGCCGGGAAGGTGGAAATGGAGATCGCGGCTATTTACTACGATTACTCGCAGGAGCGCGGATTAATTATTCTCGACCGCGGCACCTACCTGAAATATTACAACGACCCCAACGTCAACAGCTTCGTGGTATACCTGAAGAAGGCCGAAGACCTGCCGCTGGTGCGCAGGGAAATCATCCGTACCATCGGCAGTACCGACCGGATTATCGTGCGGTCCAATCAGGAACTCAAAAAAGAAGTGCTGAGGATTTTTGATAATACCTTCGCCATCACTTATTCACTGGAGATTATCGGCATCGGCGTGGCGGTGCTGGGATTGTTCAATACGCTGATCTCTTTGATTATCGAACGGCGTCGGGAGATCGGTATCCTGCGGTTCATCGGGGCGTTTAAAGAGCAGGTCAAAAAAATGATCCTGATTGAGGCGGGCCTGCTGGGGGTCATCGGTTCGGCTTACGGGCTGGTGGCGGGAATCGTGGTTTCTTACATTCTGATCTTCGTGATCAACAAGCAATCCTTTGGCTGGACCATCCTCGTCCACTTTCCCTACGGCTTTATTTTCGCGGCGGTGATCCTGTTCTGGGCCATTGCCTGCTCCGCCGGGTTGTATCCCGCCCGCCTGGCTACACGGCTCAACCCCAAAGAATCCGTGAGATCGGAGTAGAAATTTTCAATCTAATCTTCCGACTGGCTGGAGCGAAGATCGAGGAGTTTGATTTCGATGGCGTCCCTGCCGCCCCAGGTGTTGCGGCGCAGTTCGTAAACGATATCCAGGGGTTCGTTGGGATCAACCGATTGAAACGCACGGGCCAGGTTGAATCCGATGACGTTCCGGAACTGATTGCCCTGGAACGCACGGAACCGCACGTGGTTTTCCCCCTGCCCGACAAATTTGACATCGCGTGCCCGAACTTCTTTTGAAATAAAAACCGGAACCTTGTTCATCTGCCCGAACGGTTCGAGGCCTTCAATTTCAGCAAACCGCTCCTGGGTAATATCCTGCATTGTCAGGGTGGCGTCTATGGTCAACTCCGCGACCAGACGGTCTTCCGTGAGATACTCATCTCCGACCCGGTTGATGGCTCTTCTGAAATCATCGACACGGCTTTCCTCAATATTCAGACCGGCGGCATAGGCGTGGCCCCCGAATTTAAGCAGGTGCTCGGAGCACTGATTCATGGCCTTGACCAGATTGAATGCAGGAATGCTGCGCGCCGATCCTTTACCAACGCCATTTTCCAGAGCGATCAAAATAGCCGGCCGGTAAAACTTTTCGGCGAGTTTGGATGCCACGATACCGATCACTCCCTGGTGAAAATTCTCCGACGCCAGAACAATGACATTTTCATTTTCCAGATCCACCTGCCGCTGGAGCAGATACTCTGCTTCCTCGTAGCATCCTTTTTGAGTTTCCTTGCGTTCCTCGTTCATTTCATCAAGGGATTGCGCCATTTCCATGGCTTCATTGAGATCGGATGAAACGAGAAGATGCAAACCGCGGTCGGGTTGACCCAATCTACCGGCCGCATTCAGGCGGGGTCCCATGCCGAAGCCGACGGAAAAGGAATCGACTTTGCCGTCGACCCCCGCCACCGACTTCAGGGCGATAACTCCCGGTTTAACACTGGTGCGCAAAGCGTCTAAACCATGCGCGGTGAGCACGTGGTTTTCGTCGACCAGCGGCGCCATATCGGCAATGGTACCCAGAGTGAAAAGATCGAGATGTTTTTTAAGATTCGGCAGACGCTCTGCCTCCCAGCCCGCCTCCAGCAAACCCCGGCGAATACCCGCGGCCAGCTTGAACACGATCCCGACACCGCTTAAAAACTTGAACGGGTAATTGCATAATGGTTGATGGGGGTTCAATACCGCCAGGGCATCAGGCAGTCCCTCTTCCGCCAGTTGATGATGGTCGGTCACAATAACCTCAACGCCAATTTTATTGGCGTACGCAACCTGGGACAATGCGGTCACCCCGGTATCTGCGGTGATCACCAGCCGGTGGCCGCGCGCCTTGATGGTATCCAGCGCCTGTTCGTTCAGTCCATATCCCTCTTCCATGCGATTGGGCAGATAAAAGTCGAACGGGGCATCCAGTTCCCTGAAGAAATGCATCATTAAAGCGGCGGAGGTCACCCCGTCCACGTCGTAATCGCCATATACGGTAACGGTTTCCCGGTTTTGAATCGCTTGCACGATGCGCCGGACCGCAACATCCATACCCCTCATCAGAAACGGGTCATGGACAATATCCAGCCGGCCATCCAGAAAAAACCGGGCGGCATCGGGTGTGGCCAGATTGCGGTTGACCATCAGTTTGGCAAGAAAAGGAGAAATCTCCATCCCTTCCCGGAGCCGTTCGACCGTTTCAATTGCAGGATCGGTTAAAATCCATTTTTTATTCAGTGCTGAAAGCATTTTATAATCCCAATATTTTTACGGGCGGCGGTCCAAATATTCCGCCACACCTTTAAATGTTTTTCGATGAACAGGACACGGGCCATATTGCCGGATGCGTTCCCGATGCAAACGGGTGCCATATCCTTTATGCCGTGAAAATTCGTATTCCGGGTACTGCTGGTGATACCGGTCCATTAACCGGTCCCGCGTCACCTTGGCCAATACCGACGCGGCGGCGATGGAAAAACTGGCGTCATCTCCGCCGACAATGGTTTTCTGATCGATGCCGCTGTCGATACCCCGGTTGCCGTCGATCAATAACAGGTCGGGAAGGACTGACAGTTGTCCCACCGCCTGTTTCATCGCCAGCAAAGTGGCCTGCAAAATGTTGATTTCGTCAATGGTTGATTCATCGACGACCGCAACACTCCACCCCAAAGAACGGTTCTTAATTTCCACGAACCACTGCTCGCGGGAAGCTGGAGATAATTTTTTAGAATCGCGCAAACCAGGCAGGGAGACCTCTTTGGGCAACACCACAGCGGCGGCCACAACGGGACCCGCCAAAGGCCCGCGTCCGGCTTCGTCCACCCCGGCCACTGAACGGTATCCGTTTTGTTCGGCTTCCCTTTCGTGGTCCAGCATGTGCATACTCATTAGCGTCGATCATATGTTATTCATTTGAAGGTGGCAACCGTAAAGTGTCCGTTGAAATACTTAACGGCAAATTCTATAATCAGTCCATGTCAATTAAACGTATCCTCGCAATCTTTATGGTATTTTCACTACTTTCCGGTTGCGGTAAACTTCCCTATTCCAAGCGTTATCCGGACGCCCAACCCACCGCGGAAGAAATTCCGTTGCAACAGGAAGTGGTGTTGGGAGAAGAAGCCTTTCGTGAAATTATACAAAAGGAAACGCTGTCGCTGGATGGACAATTGATCACCATTGTCGAACGGGTGGGCCGGCAGTTGGCGGCGGTATCACCTGTTCCCAATCTGAAATGGGAATTCCATTTAATCGAATCCGGCAAGAAAAACGCCATAGCCCTGCCCGGCGGAAAAGTCGCCATCTATACCGGAATTCTTCCCGTATGCGCCAACGAGGCGGGACTGGCCGCGCTGATGAGCCATCAAATTGCTCACGATATTGCCCGCCATCGTTCCGAGCGCCTGGCCGCCGTCATGGAAACAGGAATCCGCACCACACCCATAGGGCTTTCCAATTCCAAAAATAAAGATATGCTTTTATCAGCTTTGGGAATTGAAACCCTTGAAAACTGGGTCGGGCCTTTCAACCCGAACCATGAGTTTGAGGCTGATGATTTCGGATTGATGCTGATGGCAAAGGCCGGCTACGATCCGGGGGAAGCTGAACGATTCTGGAACCGGGTCGACAAAATGCAACAGGGAGCTCGTCCACCGGAGCTGATTCACTTTCACCCCGTCGACACACGGCGCCTGCAGGACATTCGCCGTCTGCTTCCCAAAGCCAACCGGGCCTACAGAACCAATCCGCTGAAACACGGACTGGGGCAATCCTTCCTTTATATTTTGAGCCGCAGAAAAATACAGGAGATGAACAACAAGTCCTCCGAGCCGGCCAAATCACCTCTACCGGAATCGTTTCCACCAGCCAACTCTCACTGAAACAAAAAAAACCCGGCCTCGATGACGAGGCCGGGCAAAAAATCGTTTATTACCGGAAAACAGGTTACGCTTCCGCCTCCGGCACAGCTTTAGCTTTGGATTTCTTTTTAGATTTTTTCTTGGTTTTGGGGGTATGGGCACGGACTTCTTTCAAACGTGCCGCCTTACCGCGCAGTTCGCGCAGGTAATACAGCTTGGCCTGGCGGACCTTGGCGTGTTTCACGACTTCCACCTTTTCCACGCGCGGCGAATGCAATGGGAAAATTCGCTCTACACCCACACCAAAAGATACTTTTCGCACGGTGATGGTTTTACGATTCTGGCTACCGCGCATTTTAATCACGATTCCTTCCACCACCTGGACACGCTCTTTAGCTCCCTCGACAATGCGAATATGCACGCGAACGGTATCTCCGATACGCACTCCGGGAGTTGCTTCCTTCATTTCCTTGTGTTCAATCTGATCCAGCAAATTCATGAAACCCGTCTCCTTCGACTCAAAGGGGCGGATGATATCAATATCCGCCCAAACTCTCAATAAAATAATTATTCGGCCAGCGTTTCCCGTCCCAGCAATCGATCAAGAATTATCGCTACGGCGGCCCGGACCGGTAAATGGTTGTATCCACTCAGCCCTTCTATCGGGGCCAAGATCATATCGGCCCGCTCTACAATGCCTTTTTCCAACCCCCAGCCTGTCCCAAAAACCAGCAGGTGGGGATGATCCCCATTCAACGCAACCCGCGCTGCCTGATACGAACGGCTTTTCGGGTATCGCTTGGCGGATGGGATGATGGTTCGCGGTCGCGCTCCCCGGTGTTCAGTAATATCCGCCACCACATCATCCAACACGTTCACCACCCGGGTGGTGAGAAAAGCTTCCTTCCGCGTCGGGTTATATTCCGACCCATACCCCTCCAACCAATGCTCCATCATGCGCCGGACCAGCTTTTGCTGCGTCTCCAGCGGTGTGACCACATAAAAGGTTCCCACGGCAAACGTTCTGCATATCCGCGAGATGTCATGCACGTCCAGAGTGGTCACCGATGAGGTGACGATATCTCCCGTCTTGTTATAGACCGGGAAATGAACCAGCGCGACGTCAATATTCGTTTGAGCTGATTCGGTCAATCTGTGCCGTATTCATCAGGTTTATTCGGAACCGTCCAGATTCATCTTACCGTACAAATCAGGGCGGTATTTAGCGGTTTTTTTAAGCGCCGCCTGCCGCTTCCAATCTTCAATTTTCTTATGGTCGCCGGACACCAGCACCTCTGGCACCACAAGGCCCTTGTAATCCCTCGGGCGCGTATATTGCGGATACTCCAGCATCTCGTTGGAAAAGGATTCCTCCGCCAGCGACTGTTCGTCCCCAACCACACCGGGAACCAGCCGGGCGACGGCTTCCACCACGACCATGGCGGCTACTTCGCCACCGTTCAACACATAGTCGCCTATCGACAACTCTTCATCGACCAGCTCAGTCACCCGCTGGTCGACTCCTTCGTAGCGCCCACAAACAAGAATGATTTCATCCTTGCAGGAAAGCTCCCAGGCTTTCTTCTGATCAAAGCGATAACCGCCGGGCGACAACAAAATGCTGTGCGCTTTAGGGCGGTCTTTCTTGACTGCTTCCAGGGCGCGGTCGATGGGCTCAATGTTCATCACCATTCCCACGCCGCCGCCGTAAGGCGTATCATCCACCCGTCCGTGCTTGTCCAGCGTGTATTCGCGGAGATCGTGCGCCCTGATCTCGACAATACCTTTATCCTGCGCCTTGCTCAACAGGCTTTCACGAAACGGGGACTCGAACATTCCGGGAAAAATCGAAATAATGTCAAACCGGATGGTCTTCAAGCAATCCCTCGATGATATGAAAAATCAGTTTGCCCTCCTTCAGGTCAATGGACTTGACCACGGAGTCAATCATCGGAAGCAGGAGCTCTTTGTCTCCATCCTGAACCACATACACGTCGTTACTGCCGGTGGAAATGATTTCGTTCACGGTTCCGTAATACCGGCCCTCTTCATCAAAAACCTGAAGGCCTTCAATCTGAAACCAGTAATACTCACCTTCCGGCAAGGGTTGAAAATCCTCCCGGCATATCTCCACAGAGCTGCCCACCAGCGTTTGGGCTTCTTCAACCGTTTTAAAATTCTTGAACTTGACGATCCACCGGCCACCCTGCCCGCGGACTTTTTCAATAACCGTCTCAACGGAATTCCCGTCGTCCCCCACAATACGGGCACCACGGGCTCCCTGAACCAAACCCGGATTGATTACCAAAGGCCTCAGCTTGACCTCGCCTTTCAACCCATGGGTTTTTGTAATGTCACCAACCGGAACCCAATCCATGAATTATTCAATAATTTCCAAAACCGCTCTCTTCTTCAATTTAGTAGCGTTTGCATTCAAAATGGTACGCATGGCCCGGGCAGTTTTCCCCTGTTTCCCGATTACCTTACCCAGATCTTCCTTGGCCACTCTCAATTCCAGAACTGTGGTTTTCTCTCCTTCGACTTCCTTGATATCCACCTGATCCGGAAAATCCACCAGTGCTTTCGCGATAACGTCAATCAGATCTTTCATCCCGACACCTCCCAGGTCCCCCGCAAACCCGGCTGTTACTGCCTGCCTGATCAACCGTTTTTACAGGGCTTAGTTTCGAGACACGAAGATCAAAAGGACACCGTCCTCTATACGGTAACTCCGGCTTTTTTCAAAAGCGACGTCACGGTCCGCGAAGGCAACGCACCCTTTTTAATCCAGTTCTGCGCCTTATCGGCATCAATTTTAAATTGATCCTCAGCTTTCAACGGATCATAGGTGCCCAGCACTTCGAGAAACTTACCGTCTCTCGGAGATCGTGAATCAGTCGCAACCACCCTATAGAAGGGTCTCTTTTTTGCTCCTCGTCTGCTCAATCGAATAACTACTGCCAATGCTGCCTCCTGTGTTAATAGTAAAAATAACTGCTATAAATTATAAAGTCTCACCCGGTTCAGAAGGACCTACCTCTTCCTCCCATCAAACTTCCCAGATTGAGACCCCGGAAATTGTTCGATGACATTTTTTTCATCATCTTTTTCATCTGCGAAAACTGTTTTAACAGCTTGTTGATTTCGTTGACGGTGGTCCCGCTTCCGTTGGCAATGCGCTTTTTGCGACTGCCGTTGATGACGTTATGGTGCGTCCTTTCGTGCGGCGTCATCGAATTGATGATCGCCTCGATACGGGTAAACGCGCCTTCGTCCACCTTGACGCCCTTCAACATCTTGCCTGCGCCCGGCACCATGCTCAATAAATCCTGAATCGAACCCATCTTGCGCATCTGCCGCAATTGATCGCGGAAATCGTCCAGATCGAAGGCGTTCTTCTTTAATTTTTTCTCAAGCTTTGCCTGCTCTTCCTGCTCGAAGGTTTCCTGCGCCTTGTCAACCAGGGTCAGCACGTCACCCATGCCGAGAATACGCGACACAATGCGGTCGGGATAAAACGGCTCAAGAGCGTCCAGTTTCTCGCCAACGCCGATAAACTTGATGGGCTGACCGGTAACGGTCTTAATCGACAAAGCCGCACCGCCGCGCGCATCGCCGTCCATCTTGGTCAGCACCACGCCGTCGATTCCCACCGCGTCGTGGAAGGCCTTCGACACATTCACCGCTTCCTGACCCATCATCGAGTCGGCGACAAACAACACCTCGTGCGGCTCGATCTTTTTCTTGATGGCTTTGATCTCGTCCATCAGCGCATCGTCGATATGCTGACGGCCCGCCGTATCGAGGATCACCACCGTTCGCAGTTGATCCCGCGCCTGTTTCACGGCCTTGGTGCATATACTGACCGGGTCCTTATCGTCTCCTGCCTGGTAGACGTCAATCCCGAGATCTTTGCCCAATACGTTCAACTGTTCGATAGCCGCCGGACGATACACGTCGGCTGGAACCAACAGACAGTTCTTGCCATCCTTCTTGAATTTTTTGGCCAGCTTGCCGACCGTTGTGGTCTTACCCGAACCCTGCAGACCGACCATCATGATGATCGTGGGCGGCTTGTCGGAAAACTTGATTTCACTGACTTCGCCGCCGAGCAACCGTTCCAGTTCGTCATTGACGATCTTGACCATCTGGTGGCCGGGAGTCAGACTCTGCAACACCTCGTGGCCGATGGACTTCTCCCGCACGCCGGCGAGAAAATCCTTGATGACGGGCAGGCTGACATCCGCCTCAATCAAAGCCACGCGGATTTCGCGCAGAGCTTCGTCGACGTCGGCTTCTTTCAGCTTGCCGCGGCCTTTTAATTTTTTATAAATCGCCTCAAGGCGATTGGATAAACTATCGAACATAGTCGGGAAAACCCTGATTTTACAAATTTTAGGGTATTGTAAACAGCGTAGTATATAATAGCAATCGCTAACTTCCAAGGGATATTAACATTATGAATAAAAAGGCAGTAGTGCTGTTGAGCGGAGGGCTGGACTCGGCCAC
>Ga0224501_10002378_pt1 | contig 14782 bp, 15 predicted proteins | sample SF_Oct11_sed_USG_4_FD_169105 | JGI IMG/M metagenome (GOLD analysis project Ga0224501, IMG submission 169105) | Sediment microbial communities from San Francisco Bay, California, United States - SF_Oct11_sed_USGS_8_1 | ecosystem: Environmental > Aquatic > Marine > Sediment | place: USA...
ACTGGTCGTTTAGGACTCTGAACTGCCACCAATTTGATCGCCTCACCTGCCAGCTTGTCGGTCTCCCGACTTGCCGTCCCGTTGCCGATGGAAATCAGTTGCACACCATGCTGGATGATGAGACGCGCGAGCATCGCCAACGACCCCTTCCAGTCGTTGTGAGGCTGATGCGGATAGATCGTCGCTGTTTCCAATAATTTTCCCGTCGCATCTACCACCGCCACCTTGCACCCGGTCCGAATGCCCGGGTCCAAACCGAGGATGGCCTTCGGCCCAGCCGGCGCCGCCAACAACAGCTCATGCAGGTTACGGGCAAAGATCTTAATCGCCTCAGCTTCGGCCGCTTGACGCAACTGCACCAACAATTCAGTGCTCAGTTGCAGATGCAACTTCACGCGCCAGGCCCAATCACAGACACCGATCAGCCATGTGTCGGCAGCTCGACCGCGATCCTCAATGTGGGCATGAGCTGCGACCATCGATACGCAGGGGTGAGGGACGACCGCATCACGTACCTCCCCCAAGCCCAACTCCAGCTTCAACACCCCGAGGGCGCGACCTCGAAACAACGCGAGTGCCCGATGCGATGGAATGGCCTTGATCGGCTCGGCATACGCATAGTAATCACGAAACTTCTCGGCCTCGGCCGCTTCCTTGTCTTTCATCACGGACGAGGTGAGCACTCCCTCGTCCCACAGTCGCGTTCGCAACACAGCCAGCAAATCGGCGGTTTCAGCAAACCGCTCTGTGAGAATATCCCGCGCCCCTTCCAATGCAGCTTTGGCATCAGGCACATTGATCGCCTCCACGCCTTCCGCGGCGGCTACCACGCGAATGTACTTGAGCGCTTCTTGTTCGGGATGTAGCTTCGGATCGGCCAAGAGGCTGTCGGCTAACGGCTCCAACCCCGCCTCGCGTGCCACCATGGCACGAGTGCGGCGCTTGGGCTTAAACGGGAGATACAAATCTTCTACGGCTTGCTTCGTCGTCGCCACCTCGATGCTCGTGCGCAATGCATCCGTAAGTTTTCCTTGTTCTTCAATTGAGGCGAGAATTGCCGCACGCCGTGCTTCAAGTTCACGCAGGTAGAGCAGTCGATCTTCCAGCGTCCGCAACTGCGTATCGTCCAGATTTCCAGTTGCTTCTTTCCGATACCGTGCAATAAACGGAACGGTCGCACCTTCATCAAGCAGTGAGATCGCTGCCGAAACTTGCTGAATTCCGACGCCGAGTTCCTTCGCGATAAGAAGTGAGATTTTGGGGTCTGCGACCCCTGGTGCAGTCTGAGTTGTTACAGCCGTCATGGATTCTGATGACCGACCTTTCCGAACGCGTGCGCGATGCGCGTGTTCTGAGCAAGTGATGATGACTTACTTCGCAGATAGATAGGGTTGACTGTGTTCAGGAAGCCATCACGCAAACGTGGCGATACCTTAACGAGTCAGAGTGCCAAACGCCGCAAACAATTGCCCCGACAGATAGCGGGTTCCCTGAACGTCACCCCTATGTTTGCGACGCAGGAAGTGGTTCAGCACTCGCCCATCGGGAGCCTTATGAATATCAGGATGCTGAAGGTTCATTCGATAGCGTTCAATTCCCCTTGAAAGCGAACTGACGAACAGCACCGTCCCGTCAATTTCCACCTTCTCTACGACACCGACGTGTGTCAACGGATCATTGGGTAGGCCGTCTCTGTTGAAGTCCCAGGTGTTGTGAAAAAAGACCAGGTCTCCAGGATGGACGGTTGGTCCGTAGTGAATCCGCCCATGTTCGACGACATGGGTATAGATACGCCCAACGCCGTTGCCTTCATTCAGTTCCCCGAGTCCACCAAAGAGGTCCACACGCTGTGAGGCATAGACCCCACGAACAAAACCGGAACAGTCGGGATTATAGCGTCGACCACCAATTACAACTCTGGACTTGCCGACAAATCTCACGGCTGTCTTCGCCAAGGCCTTCTGCTTTGGGATTCCCATGGCCATGGCACAGCACTGTGCTCCGCGAGTCCCCATGGTGGGAATCGCGATAGGCCCATCGGATGCCGACTGACGTCCCGTCGTGGCACAGCCAGAGAGCACACTTGAGACCAACAAGGCCACACAACTGATCGTGAAGGAATACCCAGGGTTCTCGGAACTCATACTGCTTGAGTATACAGGCCGGCTGCTGTAAGGCAAGACCTACTTGCCGCTCAGTTATCCTCCCGCACTACCGACTGGTCCGCCCGGTTCGGTCATGCGCCAGGGATCAAGGAGTTGAGCGAGGCGCTTGTCGGGCAACACTTTCTGGTCTTTCGCTACCTGCCGGACGGTCTTTCCAGACTTGTAGGCATCCTTGGCCAACTTGGCCGCCGCTTCGTAGCCGATCTCAGGAGCCAACGCCGTACACATCGCCAAGCTTTCCTCGATCAAGCTCTTACAGCGCTCCTCATTTGCCCTAATACCCTCGATACACTTTGCCGCAAAGTTGGTGGAAGCCGATGCCAGAAGCTCGATGGACTGAAGCAGGTTGTAGGCCATGACCGGCATCATCACGATCAGCTCAAAATTCGCGGCCTGGCCGCCTACCGTGACAGTCACATCGTTCCCAATCACCTGGGCACAAACCATCGTGACGGATTCGGCAATCACAGGATTCACCTTCCCCGGCATGATGGAAGAACCAGGTTGCGTTTCCGGTAAATTAATTTCTCCGAGTCCGCATCGCGGCCCGGAACCGAGCCAGCGAATATCGTTGGCAATCTTCATCAGACTGACGGCCAAAGTCCGGAGCTGGCCACTCGCTTCAACCAATGAGTCCTGTGCCGACTGTGCCTCAAAATGGTTCTTGGCTTCTTTGAATGAACAACCGGTCTCTTTTGAAATGATGGCCATTACTTTGGCGGAAAACTTCGGGTGGCAGTTCAACCCTGTGCCGACCGCCGTTCCACCTAAAGCCACCTCACTCAAGGCTTCCTGCGCCCGTTTCACACGCTGAATACCAAGCTCAATCTGGCGAGCATAGCCACCGAATTCCTGCCCAAGCCGAACCGGTGTGGCGTCTTGAAGGTGAGTTCGCCCGATTTTCACGATCAGATCAAATTCCTTTGCCTTCCCTTTTAGGGCTTTGTGCAACCGGATGAGCGCCGGGAGGAGCTGCTGCTCCATCAATTCCAACGCGGCGATGTGAATCGCCGTAGGAATCACGTCGTTGCTCGATTGGCCGAGATTCACATGGTCGTTCGGGTGAACGAGCTTGCTCCCCCGCGCGCCGCCAAGCAGCTCGGTCGCACGATTGGAAATAACCTCGTTCGTGTTCATATTGGTCGAGGTACCGGAACCGGTCTGAAAAATGTCCACTGGAAACTCGGCATCCAGTTTTCCCTCGACCACTTCCGTCGCCGCCAGCTTGATGGCTTCTGCCGGCTTCTTGTCCAATAAACCCAGAGAATGATTTACCGATGCTGCCGCCCGCTTGATCATACCCATAGCTCGAATTACTGATCGAGGCATGCGCAGGGGACTGATCGGAAAGTTCTCAATGGCGCGGGCTGTCTGCACTCCATAGTAGGCCTCAACGGGAACCGCCAGTTCTCCCATCGTATCTCGCTCAATTCGAGTCGATCCTGACGACTTAGCTTGATTCGTTTTCATGCGTGGGGCTCCATGGGTAAGAGATTCCAACTCCTTGCGGGCGTCATGATAAACTCAGCCCACTGATTTTCACAAGGGTTCTCCACATATGCTGCGATACAGCCTTGACGAAGGAGTCTGGGAATTGATGATTCAGAAACGAGGTGTAAAAAAAGGCCCGCCTACCTAGGCGGGCCTTCCAGACTATCGGTGCACCGAACAATACGTTGTGAGAACTTGCCCCAACTTGAAGGAGGAGACAACTGCTCCTTCGCAGCTGATCAAATTCGAGTGGCTTCTTCCTCGACTGCTTTTCCGGTATCAGCCTCTGATTGGTACACCCACGGTTCTTCGTTTCCGGCCATCTTGAACATATGAATGATGTCCATCACCATGCCGATCAATGCAAGGCACCATCCCCCTACAATCATCCACCACATCAATGAAAATACGTCCGACGGCTGGTCGAAGTTAAAGACAGCCACGATTCCCATAAGAACGAACAGAATTCCGACCGTCATCAAGGAATAGTTGAGAGTTTTCATCTTCGCCTCATCAAACATGTTCAGTGCTTAAACAAGTCCGACTACTCGGCAGAGTGTCCACACTCCTTCCTCATGTGCGAATGACAGCTATCAACACCTCCATATGTCTGTGCCCATAGCAGCGAACGTTATAAAGATCCTTGGGGGACTTTACTCGTTCTTCTTAAATACGCAATCCGTCAAGATGCCTCTGTCCAATAGATCCGATTGGACCTTTCTGCGCGATGGCCCGAATGACCCGAGGAACGCTCGCGGGAAGCTGCGCATGAGGTGGGGAGAGGTAAGAGACCACCCATTGAAAGCACGGAATGCACCGACTACAATCTAAAGACCTGTTCGTTCTGTCTGGCCAACGCACATCACGATCGGGGGGACGGGGAATACCATGCAGAGCGCGACTCATCCTGGCACCAAGAGCTTCCCTTCAGCGAGCTACGACGTGATTCGGTCTCTGCTTCTCGTCTGTGGATTACTCATGACATCCCCCGCCCATGCGGCAGGCCCTCTGGCGGCTCAAGTCTGTAGTCTGCTGACAGATCCTACCCTATCGACTCTCCAGTCAAGCAAAGGGACCGGCGAGGGCTGCGCATGGCAATGGCCGAACGCTCAAGCACTGTCGGTGTATGTCCACATCGAACAGCAAGACGAAGCGGTGGAGGCGATGAAACAAGTCATGGAAGCGAATTTGCAGAATCCGGTCTTCAAGAAAGCCCCCTTCCCCGTCTGCACGGGAGGCGACATGGTGGTGGGTGATTTCAAGAACGGGCGCGGCCCCGGTGGAGTGGGCTACACAAAATGCTCTGGGTTTGTGTTGACGTTCGGCTTCCAAGGGGTCGAGGCTCAAAAACATTTACCGAACGTCGCAAAGAAACTCACCGGTACGACCTTCGGTCGCTAAAGGTCAACCGTTTAGGGCCACCGTGAGCTGTGCACAGCCAGCTCTGAAACGACCGTTCTCATGTATAGAACAAGTTGTGGAACTCACCGTCTCCAAATGTACCCCCGCACTTTTCTTCGAACTGGTTGGTTGTATCGGTGCGGTGGCCTATTGGTTTCGTGTATGTGGTGTTGCACAAAACAAGACCCTAACTTTCGTCTCAAGATCTCCTCATGAGTTTTTGTCCCAACGCATGACTTTGTCGTCGATAGGCACCTCGACCGTGACGGAGGTGAGGACCCCGAGTATTTTGATTACCGCTATTCGGCGAGCCGCGTCATAGCTGAGTTCACCACGGGGGCACCAGTACCCCACAGGACACGGTGGATCCTCCGGCTTAAACGTAGATTGCCAATGTTGGAGTGCCTCGCGGGCTGGGATAGGTACCGTCTTGATCGCCCGCACCTGCTCCCGATGAGCCAGATTGCGCACGATCAATCGAACCTGCCACAGAGGATACTGGTCGATGTCATAACGGGGTTCTAGGAGCAACCAATCGAAACCCGGCTCCCATCGTGTTACGCTCAGAGCATAGAGTTCAAGCAGGTTGCCCTGGGTCGGCACCTCGCCGTCAAGACGTCCTCTGATTTCCCAGCCACCCCAGTCTGACAATCCGAAGAATCCCCAGAGATAGCCTTCATTGTCCCTGACTTCGACCCAGTTATCAGAAATACCTGCAACTGACCCATACTGTTCCCGTCGGAGATTGTCCTCCCACCAGGCTTCCATCTCATCCCTTGAATGGGTCGGTTTCCATAGCGCGCCTTCCAGGAATACAAGGGCGAGAAGGATACCCAGCATGATCCACAATCCTCTGAGCACCTATTTCCTCCGTCCCAAGGTTGCGCTCCCAGATCAAATGAATGAATCAATTGGGGTCAAGTCTTGTTTTATGCATCATTCTTGCCACCGATCATTCTTGAAGCACCTGAACCAATAGTGGAGAGAGAACACGCTGCACCTACCTGAGCGTCACCTCTCACATTCATACATTGTCGTCGGGCACGACGGCTTGTAGCCCGCTCATAGGGCAATTCTACCGGCTTCCGTCACGGACGCAATGAGAATGTCTTTTCAACTGGATTGACCTTTCTAGGTCTTACGCTGTCCTGCGCTTTCAGGCCACACTCCCCAGGCCTTACCAAGCATCAGCTTTACCCTGAACATAGGAAGATTTAGCAATTCAGTAGAACAGCTCTGCAAAAAGAAAAAGGCCCGCCTGGGAGGCGGGCCTTTGTTCCTCTCGCACTACTCTGCGGAGCGACTTACGCCACCTTCACCTCAATGGCTTTCGGTTTGGCCTTCTCCGACTTCGGCAGATAGAGATTGAGAACTCCATCCTTGAACTCGGCCTTCACCTTGTCGTCGTCAATCACATCGGGCAAGGAGAAAGTCCTGACGAAACTGCCATACGATCGCTCCATCCGATGATACTTCTTCCCCTTCTCTTCCTTCTCATGCCTGCGCTCTCCCTGAATCGTGAGGACCCCGTCTTCGAGTGTGACTTTCACATCCTCTTTCTTCACATCAGGGATTTCGGCTTTGATCTGATACTCCCCTTCCGTTTCACTGATATCGACAGAGGGGGTCCAATCCGCGACAAGAACCGATGCAACAGATAGATGCCGCAGTACTGCCTCAATGTCGCCGTGCTAAACTTGATGGCCAGCTTTCGAGGCCCCAGGGACATGGGAGTGAAGACCACCGATAAGGGAGCGTTCACTCAACGCCCTCATGTGCGGCTCTGATAGCTTAGCGTGGACCATTCGAAACAATTTCATAAGAAATTGGCGCCGGATTCGGGATCAACTTCGTTGCTTGGCCGTTGTAACACAGCTTGAATGGCGCGCAAGCAATCCTGGGCTTTGTGGAAGGAAGACACCCGCAAACTATCGGCACATCATCTTCTTCAGAATCTTCAGGGCCAAATCGCGTCCCAGGAGACGCTTGGCCCAATGGGCCTTAACGGCATTGCCGCCGACCACGATACAAAGATGGGGATTCTTGCTTCTGATTGAGGCCACGATCGCACGTGCGACCTGATCTGGCGAGATGCCGTATCGGCTGTTGGTTCGGTCGACGATCTTTTGGTATAGGCCGTCTATAAATGGGTTACCTACCGGCTTGTAGTCATTGCCTGTCTCATTGAACCCTGTATTGACGTTACCTGGTTGAATGATCACGCACCGAATATCTTTGTATGATAACTCGATGCTCATACACTCATAGAACAGCTCCAGTCCTGCCTTCGAAGCAGAATAGATCGACTCCATAGGGATCCCTACACCAGCTGACACAGAGCTGACAGTGATGATACGCCCTCCTTGACGAACCAGAGGAATGATGTCCCGCACAAAACGGATATGCGATACCAGATTGACATCAAGAACGCGGTCTATCACCGCGTCTGGCAGATATTCTATGGGGTAACAACTATGCACCGCTGCAGTCATGATTACGACATCCAGCATTCCGGACTGGTTCTTTACCCACTCAAGTGTCCGTCCTACGTCGTCACGATTGGTCAAGTCCATCCGAAGGGTGCTGCATGTCGGACCCCACCCGGCTTTACGCTTAATCAGCTCATGTTCGTCTCGGTCAATAACCAATGGCCGCTCGCCTTCAGCGATAAGCAACTCCACAACCACGCGGCCGATGCCGTGGGCTCCGCCGACTATGAGGACGTTCAGTCCCGACTGATTCATACGTTTGACTTCCTCCGAACGACTGAGGTGTGGAACCGGTCTAGCCGATGGGTCTGTCCCCTTTTCCTGCAAGCTGTTTCACCAGCCACAGGACACCCTGGTTAAGCGGTGAACGATGCGGCGACCCTTTGCCCTGACGACCCTCTCGATAGCTCTCCTTAAACCAGTCATAGCTTTCCTTGAGCATGTCGAAATTGGAATACCGGGGTTTCCACCCCATCTCCAGGAGAGGCCGCACATCAAAATGGCAAGGTTTGTGGTAGGTCAGGTAATGCCAGGGCACAAGCGGTGATACTCTCATCCAGTACAGCACGCGAAGTGCGTTAATGGCAAGAATCGGCGGCAGACCTTTGACTCTTGAGGCACTACCGGAATAGTCGATGAGCGCTTCAAGGTCACCACGGAGTGTGCCAAATCGATCCGTGCCGACATTGTAGGTGCCTGGTTTCTTGGCATCAAGCGCCAACATATAAAAATCCATGAGATCAGCCGCATGGATGAATTGAAACTTGATGTTACCGTCCCCGATTACATACACGTTTCGGTTCTCGTTGATCCACTGGAAGAGTATTTGAAAAATACCGAGACGTCCTCCTCCAAGTGTCGCACGCGGACGGATAGTAATTAACGAGATATGGTGCCGTGCACAGATCTCTTCGACGGCATGCTCGCCGGCGAGCTTCGAGCGCCCATAGGGCTCCACAGGTGTGGTGGGGGTGCTATTGGTGATAGGTTCCTCATTGGGAATGCCGAAGACGGCTGTTGAGCTGGTATGGATGAACCATTTGACTCCCGCCTTAGCTGCCTCCTCCGCCACGATTCGTGACCCATTCACATTGACTTCCCAATATTTTCGACCCGCATCGGTTTGCGCAACGAGCGCGGCATTGTGATGGACAACGTCTACATTCCGCATGGCGCGCGCAACAGCTTCACGATCAAGGACGCTGCACTCAACATACTGAATATCTTTCGGACGAGTCGGATCCTCCCACACGTCGAGAACAAGCACCTCATGCCCCCGAGCAAGGAGACGGCGAGCGACAAGATCTCCGACAAACCCGGAACCTCCGGTGATGAGATGTTTCAATGGAACCTCCTATTGTACGCTCCTCACTCCAACACCGCCGGTGACTTGAGCAGTTATGCTTGATGCCTTGGCTCTCGGGCCTCGCCTTTCAAGGAAACGGAGCGCATTGCGATGGGCAACAGCCATGACCGTTCCCTGAGGATTGACAATCGTGGGTCCCGGCAAGAGCGAAGCATCGCTGACATAGAGTTCCTCTACCCCATGGACCTTGCCGAAGGAATCGGTGGCACAGCGATAATCATCCTCCCCCATCGGGCAGGTGGAAAAAAGATGCAAGGTGGAAAGGTTCGCTCGCTTCGCTTGGATTTCAACTGAAATTCGCTTCATCTCCGCCAGAGAACGAATCACCGAGGCACCGACGATTCCCGGATAGAGTGCCACAGCCCCGGCGGCAAACAGGCATTCGCCGAGTTTCTGCAATCCCTCACCCAATTCTCGCATATCGGCAGAATCGTACTGCAGCCGGACCAAGGGGTCTTTGAATACTGGTAGCGTTCTCACAGTCCCCCGTCCTCCCGTCGTCTGAACATAGTAGATTCCCATATGTCGCCAATTTTGATCGACCTCAGCAAGATGTTCCGGATGATCGAGTAACGCCAACGAGAGCAAGGGCCGTGAGCTCATTGAACAACCCATACTGAAACGTGGATCGAATTCCTTGACTTGGTGAACGGGATCCAGCTGCCCCGGCAAATTCATTTCATCGGAAAATGCAGCGACCACTTTAATCATGGGGTGGAATCGTAGATTATTGCCGATGTTGTGCGTAATGCCAGACCGCCGAAGAAGCGCCGGGGTCTGGATCGCTCCGCAGGCCACGATGACCGTATCCGCTACCAGAGTAACGACCCGCTCGGACTTGGTGTCCCCGCGAAAGTGAGTGCGGACTTGCCAATAACCTCCCGAGCGAAATAGGCGGATGACTCTCGCATCCGACAAGAGACGACCGCCTGCCTTGATAAACCGCGGGACAAACGTCTCGGTCATTGACTGTTTGCGACCGACGACGCAACCGGTTGTCGGATCATGTTTATAGCTCACAAGGCGTGGGATCTCCTCGACTCTCCATCCGAGACGTGCAGCTCCTTCACGCAACCTAAGCGACAGCGGTGGTGCCTGACCCGGCAAACTCGATACAAGAGCGATCTGTTCGCACGCCTTATGATGGTATTGCATCTCAGTATCCGTGAGCCCGTCGATCAAGAATTTTCGTCGCCAAGCATCAAGCACATCAGTGGGAGTGCGAGCATAGAGACCGCGATTTACTTCACTCCCTCCGCCTACACAACACCCCTCGACATAAGCCATGTTAGCGGATCCAATGCCCATCGTGACCCCGCCGTTTCTATATTTCTGCTCGATCTCGTCACGCGAAAAATGGACTGCGGAGTCAAGAGAGAGATAGGGGCCTTCTTCAAGAAGGACTACACCATGGCCGGCTTCGGCAAGAAGCATGGCAGTGACAGCCCCCCCAGGTCCTGCTCCAATGACAGCTATCTCGACCTTTAGTTGGGCGGAGTCGGACATGGTCACCGTGAAGATCGGAATCGATAACCTGATGTTTGGCGGTGGTCATCAGCAGGATAAACGTCGGAATAGCAGGCGAAGATAACAAACGCCTCATAAAACTTCATGAAGTCACGCCGAAATCCCCAAGTTGATGTTCGCCAAGCATGAACCTGACGAATGCGCTGTTCCTGAGACAGTAGATGGAAGGGACGTCCCGTAAACACGATTGTCCAAGCATCGAAACCCCATGTAAGACACATAAAAGGAAACTGCAAGTAATCGGGCATTCGTCGGCACTGTGTCAAAACGAAACAGGACGCTACATTCCTGGACAATCGCGCTGAAGCATCACACCGGTCATAGATGATTGATTCTGTCAGCGCGGTAACTATTTGATTGAAGCTCATTGAGGACTCTCAACTATAGGGTTATAAGGAGAAATTATGCTTAATCCATCGAACTGCAAATCCCTCTTTAGAGGTATAGACTGAGGATGTAGAAATTTGAAAAGGGCTGGGAATCTGGGCCGCTCTGGCCGAGCAGGAGCCAACGGCCGCGGAGCAATGCTGCTGGAACCATCGGATCATCGATGTCCTGGACGCCAGCCCGACCAAGTACCAGACAGAGGCCACGACCTGGTTGAAAGTGATGCCGTATGCCAACACGCCGACGGCGTGAGAGCGGTTAGGAGACCCGTTCAGCCCGCGGTATCGGGTGTTGGTTCCCAAGGCTGTTGAGCGTTTGCACCAAGACTGGGAGCTGCTGGTCACGTTCTATCAGTTCCCCCGCGAACACTGGCAGCATCTGCGGATGATGAACGTGGTGTGGAATCGCCCTTCGAGGGGGCTCGCCTGTCGTCCACCGCCAGATGCAAGGCACGGGCACGCTCATCGGGGCTCCGGTCTATCGCTCGTTCGTGTGCTGCGCAGTTGCTTGCGTTTTCGCCCTGGGTTCGACTCCGTACGTGGCAGAGTCTACTCGGTTTTGCACCCAGCGAAATCCCTGAAGATGGCCCTGCTGAGGGGGGGGGAGGGCTATATGGCTCTACACCTATTGAGGAAGACGATGGCGATTCGTGAGTCAGTAACAACCGAACGCAAATGCAACATCGAGAATCTTCTCCCCACTAAAACCGCTACCGACGAATGAACCTCTATGCCATCGAAACCAGAATAGAAATAAAAAGGCCCGCCTGGGAGGCGGGCCTTCATTGTACGAATCCTCTGCGGAGCGACTTATGCCACCGTCACTTCGATGGCTTTCGGTTTCGCCTTCTCCGACTTCGGCAGATGGAGATTGAGGACTCCATCCTTGAACTCGGCCTTCACCTTGTCGTCGTCAATCACATCGGGCAAGGAGAAGGTCCGGACGAAGCTGCCATACGATCGCTCGATCCGGTGGTACTTCTTCCCCTTCTCTTCCTTCTCATGCTTCCGCTCCCCCTGAATCGTCAGGACCCCATCTTCCAGCGTCACTTTCACATCCTCTTTCTTCACATCAGGGATTTCGGTTTTGATCTGATACTCCCCTTCCGTTTCGCTGATATCAACAGAAGGCGTCCAATCCGCGACAATCATGGTCTCCTTGCCGTTGGATGATCGTGTCGCCGGACGCGCGAACACGCGATTCAACCGATCTGAGACTTCTTCCAATTCCCGAAATGGATCCCATCGTACGAGTGCCATAGTAACCTCCTTTGGGGTTTGCCTATTGAACCGTCAGGTTATCGCTACTGGCGCTGCGTCGACTCAACTGCCTGGTGGGTAGATAAATCGGCCCTACCGGAAGTCAAGGGCTTGGGAAGGTCACCGTAAATACAGGTGTTAGCGTTGGGCGATGGGCACATAGGGGCGATTGTGCTCACCGGAGTAGATTTGATCGGGACGGAACAACTTATTCTCCCGCAACTGCTCCAGCCAATGGGCGAGCCAGCCCGCCACTCTGGACATGGCAAAGAGCGGGGTAAAGAGGTCTACGCCGATGCCCATTTTGTCGTAGATAATGCCTGAGTAAAAATCCACGTTGGGATAAATGCCCTTGCTGTTCAGGGTTTCACCGGCCGCAGCCTCCACTTCCAGCGCCACTTCATACAGCGGCGAGCTTCCGGATTCGGCAAACAGCCGGCGACAGAGTTGTTGAAGCACCGTCGCACGGGGATCTTTCACTTTATAGACACGGTGACCAAATCCCATCAACTTTTTCTTATTTTCCATGGCGCGCGTCACATACGCCCTCGCCTTCTCGGCAGTGCCGATCTCTCTGAGCATCACCACCACTTCCTCGTTCGCCCCCCCATGTAAGGGACCTTTCAAGGCACCGATGGAAGACGCAACGACGGTATAGGGATCTGCCAGAGTCGACGCCGTCACCAATCCGGTAAAGGTTGACGCATTCATCGTATGTTCGGCATGAAGGATAAGGCAGTCGTCGAAAATGTCAGCCCACAATGACGGAGATACGGACTCCGTGAGCATATACAAAAAGTTTTCGCTGAAGCCGAGATCATCGCGCGGGGGAATGGGATCGTCACCGTGCCGCAGTCTCGCCCAGGCAGCCACAATCGTCGGCAATTTTGCGACGAGCCGCACTGCGCTCCAATAATTATTCTCCACGTTCTTGACGTTGCGGCCTGGATAAAACATCCCAAGCGCCGCCACTGCTGCTTGCAGCGCGTCCATCGGATGACCCTGTTCCGGCAAACATTTCAGTAAATCGACGATGCGGAACTTGATGCGGCGATGGTGGGTGACATCCTTGTTCCATTGTTGAAACTCGGTGGCCGACGGAAGGTGCCCAAAGAGAAGAAGATACGCTGTTTCCAGGTACGAGGATTCGGCGCACAGCGTCTCGACTCGAATCCCACGATACTCAAGAATCCCTCGCTGGCCGTCCACATCGCTGATCGATGACGTAGCGGCTGGAACGCCGGCTAAACCAGGCATGAAGTCATGCGGCATAATCCACCATCAATGAGAGACGAGGTACTACGTTGATACGTGCTATTACCCTATCATAGCTCCGTGTCATTCTTGCAATGGAAAATCGCCATTGGCATACTGATCTCAGCTACCGCACGAGAGTCATCAGGCAATGGCGAATGTGGCACGAGAGACATGGATGCAACGAGCAGCCGTCATCGCCTGCCCGCTCATTCTGGTGATGAAATTCCTCGGGCCATTAGCCGTGATGGCCAATGATAGTGCGGTGGCCTTCGCGGTGGTCAGCGAGGATCCCAAAGATAAGGCGCGAGTGTCCGTCAGAATCGCCATCGAGGGTGCAGTTTCAGAGATGAGACTGCTGGCATCGGAACAGATTCTCTCCAACCTCACTTGGAAGAAACTGGAAATCTGTCACGCGCTGAAGCTGGAAGGCCATCGGTCCCCGGAAGGCTTCCATGTGCTGTCGGTCCGGGCCATCGACGCCGCCATGCTGCCGATGGTGTTGCAGGGATTTGCGGGAGATTGCCTGCTACGAAAGGCCTTGGAGATCGCTCCCTTTGTCGATTAAGAGTGGAGGCCTTGTCGATCAGATCATGCAGTCAGGACACTGCTCGGGCTCCTGGTCTGAATCGCTTTCTTCCATCGTCAACGGGAACAGTGTCTCGCAGGACCGGCAGGGCCGAATTTCAAAATAGGGAACACCATGTTCATCGATGTCCGTAGGAAGCAGGAGTTCGCGCGGATCGTACCCTACGAGCCCTCCATCATTGAACTTCACGACAGCAAGACGGTCGTTAAAGGCTTCAAAGATAGCTTCCTGCCCCTTGCGCGCAAGAACATGCCCGAGCACGACAACCGGCTGCCCCTTGCGCTTGATCCGGAGATCCTTCAGGGTCCGCTGCGAGGCGGTGGTGCAGGCAAACTGACCAGCTGAGCTGGTTCCGACCCATGGCATGGACAATCCTCTGGCACAACAGTTACTGTTCGGGATCTCATCATAGACTGAAAAAAATCGTCAAGACGCGTTTTTTCACCAAGGAGTCACTATGGCGGATATCACGATCTATCACAAACCAACCTGCACGACATGTCGGCAAGCAGTCCAGCTGCTCAAAGAGAGTGGCCAATCCTTTACCGCGATCAACTATTACGAACGTTCATTTACCAAAGCACAGCTCAAAGCTATTCTCAAGAAGGCCGGCTTGTCCCCTCGGGACGTGCTCCGAACTAAAGAAGAGATCTATCAGGAGCTGGGTTTGGGGAAAAAACAACTCTCCGATGACGAGCTCCTCGATATGATGGTCCAGCACCCGGACCTTATTCAACGGCCGATTGTGGAAAAGGGCGACCAGGCGATGCTCGCGAGGCCTGCTGATTCGATCAAGAAACTCCTATAGATCTAGAGCGCGGGCACCGCGGCTTCAACTGGTACCACAAGACCGA
>Ga0224501_10002379_pt1 | contig 14779 bp, 14 predicted proteins | sample SF_Oct11_sed_USG_4_FD_169105 | JGI IMG/M metagenome (GOLD analysis project Ga0224501, IMG submission 169105) | Sediment microbial communities from San Francisco Bay, California, United States - SF_Oct11_sed_USGS_8_1 | ecosystem: Environmental > Aquatic > Marine > Sediment | place: USA...
GTTTCCCATCTCTTAAAGGCATCTCGGGTCTCCTTGAAGTAGCGATCTTTGAAAGTGATCACGGGGGTCGGTGTTTTTCTCGGGGTGCCCTTGATCTGTATTCTTGACGGATCATAATACCCAGCCCTTTGACCCTCCTTTAAGTAGGCTATGCTTTCAGGGTCGTGTCCCATGAGTCTCGAACCTACATGATCAAGGTTCCAGGCGTTGAAGGCCGCCAGCCCACCATAGTAGGCTCGAGGAGTACTCAGATTAAAGCCGTCTCCTTCGCTCACTGTGTAGCCGTCCGCGCAGTTGAGCATAGGAATGTCACGTTCATTCAGAAGGCTAGTGAAGCCGAAGTAGAGATCTACTAGTCTCCTCGCCAGCTGAGTCTCGCAAGCCCTGAACTCCTCTTCGTTCAAAGCTCGGTCTAGTTTTCTCAACATCTCATGTGTCAGCTCGTGCATCCGACCCCTCTCGCTTCCCTTGGACAGGAAGCCCATCAAGTTCTTCACGCATATCGAAGTAATAGCCAGTCTGTGGACCTTGAGCTTACCAACATTGAGGATCAGATCAACACCATCAAGAACAGAAGGTAAGCTGATCTCTTGGATCTCCTTTCCATCGAATCTGTGCACAAACGAGTCTTTCTCCAGATCCAGCAGCTCTACACCTTTCTCTTCCAGCGCCGCAAAGCCTGTTCTTTCAAAGACTTGCCGGCTATGTGACTCCCCAACAATCATACGGGCATTCGGAAAGTGCTTTCGAAGTCGGTTGACCGCGCCCTCCACGAAATCCGGGTGAACCACCACCCCGCTCTCATATCCAATGCCAATACACAGATTCGGCTTCACAAGAACGGCCCTCACGTCCCTGTCTTTGCCAATACTCTTGAGTTCAGCATCGAAGAAGGACACTGATCGGTAACCTAACCGTTCAGCTTCCTTATCATAGAAGACCGAAACCGCAGAATCTCTTCCTGTCATTTCCTGAGCACATCCCCTTCACTGACACATCTTTCCCTTATATCCATGATGTCTTACCCTCTTTGCTTGCTGGCTAGAACCTTTCTGCAGTGCCAAGACAGCGGATGCTGAACCAGACTCGAGTCAACCTATGCGTTCATTGTTCACACAAACATAGGGGCAGAATGGCGACACTTCTACCCAACTTGCCATTAGCCCAGAATTTTTCTCAACCTATCTGTTATGAGCTTTTCTTCGCCATCGCGTAGGAGATGGGGATTTATCACGATAGCGTCATCGCCACCACCGGCTATTATGCGGGGATTCCCTTCCTTCAGCTTCTCCCTAACTTCAGCGACGGTTAGACCCAGGGCTTCCTCATCCCATGCTACACGTGCCCGAGGCCAACATTGAGCGTAATACTCCTTGCTAGGATCTGGGAAGACGCGCTCCACCTTCACATGAGGGATTCCCTTAAGCTCCTTCAAGAAGAATTCCACCTTGGACTCCCAGCGCTGCCTCTCTGTCTTGTGGCCCTCAGCCACGTAGCTCTGCAGGGCTGTTATGAAGCCAATGATCGCCTCCTTGGAGACCTTGAATCCTCTACCGATGCCTCTGTGTGGGCAAGCTTGCATTGCGGCGGCTTTTGCGAGATGCTTCCTGCCACATATGAACCCTGTGTCATTCGGTCCCTGAATCGCCTTGCCTCCGCTGAAGGCGACTAGATCTGCCCCCATGGCGATCAGCTTTCTAAGGTTTTCAAAAGGTGGCAACTCAGCTGCAGCGTCAACTATCACATGGATTCCATGCTTCTTTCCTATTTTGATAACCTCGGCTAGGTCATCGTAGTTGCAGTATCTTCTGCCGGTGAAGAGAAAGAAAGCTAAGCCGACGGTCTTCTCGGTGATAGCATCCTCGATCTCGGTGATCGTGTAGCCGTCGTGTGTCCCGACCTTAACTAGCACGGCGCCTGCCGCTTGGAAGTCTTGGAAATGGATGTTCTCCTGAACCTTAGGCAAGATGATCTCATTGCTCATTCCTCCTGTGTGTGGCAGAAGAAGCATCTTCTCCTCGTCTTTTCCTGTGAGGCATGCAGCCGACATGAGGACCAGTCCCGCCGCTGCACCTGACGTAACGAGCCCGGCTTCAGCTCCGGTAATATCTGCAATGACCTTGCCTGCTGCCTCGTGAAGTTCCGTCATAATGACAAAGGACTCGGCGGCTTCAGCCATTGCCCTCAGCACTTCAGGTGATGGACGTGATCCTCCCAGAGCTGTCATGGTTCCAGCAGCGTTTATCACAGGTTTGACCCCTAACCTCTCGTATACGCTCATCTTTCAGACACCGTATCCGGCATGTGAACATCTGCTCTTAAGAACTTTGTGCAATCCTACCCTTGTCTTTCCTTAGTCCTATGAGGGCCATGATGGCTCCGCCAAGGTTTTTTCCTTCTATGTGGTTCGAATAGAAGGCATCGTTGTGGCATACTGTGCAGAATCCAGAAACCTCAATATTCTCTTCCATCACGCCCACATCGATCAGCTGCTTCTTGTGAGCACTCCAAAGATCTATGTATGCAACTTCACCTTTGAAACTCACAGAATCAGGGAACGTCCTTTGGAATAACGAGAATTTATCATCCCTAGGGCCATCTTCCTTGTCACTTCCCTGGTCATAGTGGCAGGGGCCTATGCTCGGCCCAAGATAGACGAGGACATCCATGGGCTTGGTTCCAAATCTTTCCTTCATAATCAAAATGAGCTTTTGGCTGATCAACCCAAGAGTGCCCATCCATCCGGCATGAGCCGACCCGACGATCAGCTTCGTGGGATCATATGCGAGAATAGGAACGCAGTCAGCTCCAAAAGTCGAAACGAAGACTGCAGGGGTGTTTGTCACAAGGCCGTCCACCCCTTTCATGATCTTCCCAAGTTGGTCCTTTCCAACAACGGCAACTTGTGTGCCGTGAACGATCTCAGGAATCACTATGCCGGCTGTTCCCAAGCCCAACTTCTCAAGAAATGCTCTGCGGTTCCTTTCTGATATCGCCGCGTCGCCAAATCTGTGATGCATATTACCGAGTCTTCGGGTTGAAACCCCGTGGGCAACTTCGGCAAATTTGCAGAGCCGACGAGAGAATAGAATTTCTTTTCGGTGAAGCGGGAGGTCGATCATAGGCAGTGATTCCCCAGATAAAGCTCTTAAACATTTCCCCCCCATTGCCGCCATACAACCACTGCAACTTATTCTTACGGCAGTGCTCTTAACCCGAGATTATCCCTGAATGAAGTAGACAACGAAAAATCTGGTTTGCTGTTCTGGACAGAAACTTTATAGAACAGTCTGGTGACTATACGAGAAAAAAGGAGGATCATAAGATGCAGACGAGAGGAATTTTCCTCTTCACTTGGAGGTATATGGACTTCGTGAAGATCGGAAAGATGCTCAACGATCACCATGTGAACACCGTCTCCCTCCAGATCAAGAGCGGCGGCCGCGGAGGCGTGGTGTTCTACGATTCAAACGTTGCACCTCGAGGATGGACTGGCAAACCCGACCTACTAAGGGAAGGGGTCGAAAAGCTGCATGTAGCAGGAATAAAAGTTCGAGCGCACGTCGCCACTTTTGTCGATCCATGGCAGGCTCAGGAGCACCCTGAAAGGGCGGCAGTCATGAAGGACGGGCTTCCAGCATTACCCGGCAAAGGGTTTGAAAGGGGTTATCCTACGATGTGCCCTGCAAGGCCAGAGCACAGAGAGTACATACACTCAATCGTTGAGGAAATAAGCAGCAAATACGAAGTTGACGGCATCGATCTGGACTACGTAAGGTTTGCCTACAAAGCGCCGGACAAGTACACCTGCTATTGCGACTACTGTCGCGAACATTTCAGGGAGGATGCTGGACTCGATCCCCTGAAGATCGAATACGGTACCGAAGAGTGGGGCAAATGGGCGGACTGGCGGGCCAGCAAAATAACCTCCTTCGTGGAGAGAAACACCGAAATCCTGAAGTCAAACCGACCAGATGCAACATTGCAGGCATACATTGCACCATGGTGGAGCACTTCGTCTGACCGACTAGAGGTCTACCGGATCAAGGAGCGTTTCGGACAAGACATAAAAGCCATGTCCACGAAGCTAGATATCCTAGCCCCAATGCTTTACCACAAATACACAGACGATCCGGATTTGAAGATAGACATGAGAGCTGGATGGGTAGCTAACCTCACCAGATGGTTCGTGCAATCTGGCAAACCTGCTCAGATATGGACCACTACACAGTGCGTGAAAGGCGACCCAGCGGAGACTAGGGAGGCCATAAGGGAAGCCTACAACGGCAGCGCCGATGGCGTAATCGTCTTCGGCATACGCATAGAAGACATGGAAGACCAATGGAAGCAAGTCAAAGACGTATTCTCTAGGGTAAAGGAAGTAGAAGGCTAAAACTCTCTTCAACGTCCCTTTTCTGCTTGAATCCTGCCTCTGACGGGATTTTCAGCCTTCACAGGAGATCTACGCACCTAGGCGGAAGTCTGCTGAGTTGCTTCTTATCTACGTGTATCAAGGTCAGGCCTTGGTTATTGCGGGTTGAAACAGGACAAGTAGTGGTCAGGGCGAATCATCCTCAGTTGGGGTTCCTCTCGGTCACATTGCTCGACACGGAAGGGACAGCGAGGGTGAAATCGACAGCCTGACGGGGGATCAATGGCGCTCGGGATCTCGCCTTTTCCGGACCATGTCTCCTTCCTTTCTCCCCCCAATTCGAAGCTGGCTGCGGAAGAGACTAGAAGCTGCGAGTAGGGGTGGAACTGATGTTCCATAAGTTCTTCACCGGGCGCGAGTTCTACAAGCTTGCCCAGATACATCACAGCTATCCTGTCAGACATGTACTGCGTGACGCGCAAGTCGTGAGTGATGAGCATGTATGTAAGACCGTATTCCTTCTTCAGATCCATCATCAAGTTCAGAATGCCCGCTTGGATGCTAATGTCCAGCATGGAAACAGGCTCATCAGCGACGATGAATCTAGGGCGAACAGCAAGGGCTCTCGCAATTGACACTCTCTGCCTCTCCCCGCCGCTGAGTTCATGGGGATACTTGTTCATCACGTCGTGTCGACGCAGGCCAACACGATCTAGCAGTTCCTCACAGTCTCTCGTTGCTCGATTCCTGTTTTCGATTAGGCCTTGCACCCGCATGGGGAAGGTCACAGCATCGAGTACAGTGGAATAGGGATTCAACGACTCATACGGGTCTTGGAATATCATCTGAACTTGGCGGCGATACTTCTTCAGACTCTCTCCGCGCAGTTTGGTGATGTCCTTTCCCTCGAACAGGACAGTTCCCGATGTTGGCGATGTTAGTCGACATAGGACCCTGCCTATGGTTGTTTTGCCGCTTCCGCTCTCACCGACTAGACCGAACACTTCACCCTCTCGGATGAGAAAGGATACTCCGTCCACCGCGTGAACGTACTTTCTGGCAAACAGACCAGAGCGGCCAGCTGGAAAGTAGACTTCTAGGCCTTCTGCCTCAAACATCGAAGATTCGTGCAGAGCGTCAGGAGGGGAAAGAGCCATCGCTGTCAACATGTCACCTTGTTGCATGCGATGTAGTGATGAGGTTCGACTTCCACCAATCCGGGTCTATTCGAAGGGCACTGGTCCAGCCCTTCTTGACAACGAGGTTCGAAGCTGCAACCTGGAATTTCAGCATCGAGATCCGGCGGCGACCCTGCGATAGACCACAATCTCTCACCTTTGTGCACGAAACCTGTCAGAGATTTGATCAGTCCTCTAGTGTAGGGATGCAGAGGAGAGGAGAAAAGCTCTTTGGTGTCAGCCAGCTCCATCAGTCTACCTGCATACATGATGGCCATTCTATCGCTGAGGCCTGCCATGGTCGAGATGTCGTGGCTGATGAAGATAAGGGAGAGGTCAAACCGTCTCTTCATGTCCATCAGCAGATCTAACACCTGCCTTTGCACGACAACATCCAAAGCCGTGGTCGGCTCGTCGGCTATCAACAGTTTAGGATTGAGGGCCAGAGCCATTGCTATGACGGCTCTCTGCCGCATCCCCCCGCTTAACTGGTGGGGATAGTCCTTCAGCCGTGATCTCTCTATGCCTACCAATGTTAGAAGCTCCTCAGCCCTCTTCAATGCTTCACGCCTAGATACATCATCATGGATGAGTATAGCCTCTGTAATCTGAGAGCCTATTCGGTGGACAGGATTCAAAGAATTCATCGCACCCTGGAAGACCATTGAAGCCTTCTTCCATCGGAAGTGTCTGAGCTCTTCTTGACTCATCTGCAAAACGTTGGTGCCATCAAAGATTATCTCCCCATCTTTGATCCTTCCGGGTGGTCTGATGAGCCGTAGGATGCTCATAGCTATGGTGCTTTTGCCGCAAGCTGACTCGCCAGCGACTCCGAATACCTCGCCGCGACGGACATCGAAGCTAACACCGTCCACAGCCTTGATCTCACCGCGACGAGTAAAGTAGCTCACACTTAAGTCTTTGACCTCGAGCAGAGTCTCCATCGTGTTGCTGTTCTCCTAACGCCTCCTGAGCCTGGGATTGGATATCACATTAATCGTCGAACCTAGAAATGTTGTACCAAGCCCGATCAACGAAATGCAGAATCCCGGTGCTGCGACCCAAGCCCAACCTCCATTGTATATGGCGCCGCCGATCATAGAAAAATAGATGACCGTTCCCCAACTCATCTGAGAGGGGTCGCCGAGACCGAGGAAACTCAGAGAAGCTTCAGATATGACTCCTGAGATGACGGCGAGTATGGCGTTCGCAATCACCAGAGGCAACAGATTCGGCAGTATTATCTGGAAGGTAATCCTTAGCTGCCCCGCCCCAGACATACGAGCAGCATCGACATAAGGCCGCTGCTTGATGGACAGAGCTTCAGACCTGACCATTCGAGCCATCTGCGGCCAGCCAAAGGCTGCCAAAACGGCGATTATATTCCAGATGCCACGCCCAAGCACTGCTGCCACAAAGATAGTTAACGGGAGTTTTGGGATTATGATCAGAATGTCGCATAGACGCATGAGAATCTCATCGACTATAGGGTGAGAAGTGGCGGATAAGAGACCTACAGTCACGCCGATCGTCGCTACAGATAGGGCTACTACTCCTCCAACGAAAAGCGAAACCCTGGCTCCCCAGATAATCTGGCTGAATACATCTCTGCCGAGACTGTCTGTCCCAAGAATGTGCTGCGAGCTCGGCTGCAGGTACGGCTTCCCGAGGAGCCTGAAAGGATCGTACGGAGATATGAAAGGGGCGAAACTCCCCATCAGTACAAAAGCAAGGAGTATTGTGAGCCCGGCGACAGCTCTCTTTTCATGCATGACCGCGACAGCTATCTCAACCCATCGGTGTCTACTCCCGACAACTGAAGAAAGATTCTCGTCGCTATCTTGACGGACCGTCGCGCCACGCTCGCGCAGCAAGGCTCTGCGGGGAGTCTTTCCGAATCTCATCAGTACTTCACCCTAGGGTCCATAAAGATGTACAAGAGATCAGCAAAATAATTCGCGATGATTACCATCACGGTAATTACGTAGAAGAACCCTTGGACTACGGGGTAATCTTGGTTGAGGATGGCATTGAAGAGAAGAGAGCCGACTCCCGGATACGAGAAGACGGCTTCGGTTACGATCGCGCCTCCTAGAATGGTGCCCAAGCGCAGAATGAAAAGGGTGACCACAGGCAGCATGGCATTTCTGGCTGCGTGGCGCCAGATGATACTTCTGGTTTTGACTCCTTTCGCCATTGCTGTTGTTATGTAGTCTTCACCCAATGTGGAAACCATGTTGTCCCGCATGATTATCGTGTACGAAGCGAAGCTGCTTATGACCAGAGACATGACAGGGAGGGCAGCATGAGCCAAGACATCACGAATATAGTCCAGACGGAAGGGTGTGTCATAAATTACAGTACTGGTGTAGGCTCCAGCGACAGGAAAGATCGGAAGATAAACCCCGAACACCATGATAAGGATCATCGCGATCCAGAAATAAGGTGTAGAAAGAAGGAACATCGAGACCCCTGAGACTAGTGTTTCAACAACAGACCCTCGTTTCCAAGCGCTTAACACTCCAAGAAGAAGACCCAGCGCGGCCGTAACAACTGACGAAAGGGTCAAGAGAAATAAGGTCCATGGCAAGTAGGTCGTCACTACCTGCCACACAGGTGCAGGATAATAGGAGTAAGAAATGCCAAAATCGGGGGGAAACTTCAAGATAACATTGGAGATGTACTTGAGAAACTGTGTGGTCAGTGGCTGATCCAAGCCGAACCTGTGTCGCAGTTCAGCAGCAACTTCTCCCGGTAGCCTATAGGAAGAGGCCATCAGCTCCTCAGGGCTGCCAGGGATAAGTCGAGGAATAGCGAAGATCAAAGCCAAGGCTGCCGCATAAGTCACGAGAGAATTCATTGTTCTTCTTATGATGTACCTCGCAGAGATCATGTAATATTTGATTGCACGTTAACTCTTAAGTTTTTTGATCATGAAACTTAGGTCCGGATCCTCTTTCGAACCCTGATCGAGTCGAGTCTGGAAACCTGATCACGGAAGCTCAGATGAACGCCTGTTCTTGCAGAAGGAAAAAAAGGGAAGGTTAGTTGGTCTTTGGGCTAACGTCTTGTCAGAGCGTAGATTACTGCAGCAACGGCTATTACTGCAGACACTCCAACAGCAGCGTAGAGTTCAATGGGAACCGGCGCAGGCTGGGGCTCAGGTTCCTCTGGCTCCTCTGGCAGATGGATGTCGAGCACGATCTCCTTCATTGGCCACGTATAGTCTTCGAAGAGCAGATCCCATCCTTCGAAAGTGTCTGCTCTGTGTGCCCAGATGTGATTCGCATAGTAGATCGATAAGAAAGGCAAGTTATCAGCGAGAATCTCTTGTGCTTCGTTGTAGTACTCGTGCAAGTCACTTTCGCTGATTGAGCCGCGGCTCAGTTCCATCAGTTCATCAAATCGTGCATTAGCCCATCTGTCCCATCCTCGGTAGAAGGTTGTCTCTCCGATAGGAGTGACATCAGGATAGTAGAATTTGTTTAGCACAAAGTCCAGCGAAAGCGGGTGATTAGTCATGATTACACCCAGATCATAGTATCCATAGTTGTAGTTGTTCACGTAGACAGTGCTTGACAGTGTCCTAGTCAAGACGTTCAGGCCTATGTCCTTCAACCGTTGCGCCATAACTGTCGCGATCAGAGTCTCGGTGCCGCCTCTCGCCATTACCTCCAACGTGAGACTTGTTCCGTTTGCATATTCGTAGAAGCCGTCGGCACCCTCGACGAAGCCGAGTCCCTCAATGAGTTCTTTTGCCTTGGCAACGTCTCTTTCGTATGTCGGCAGATCTGGGGCCAACCATTCAGTGTAGTCCGAGGGCAAGAAACCGTAGCTCGCCACGGTTCCGTAACCGCCCGCAGTCAATTCGACTATTTCATCTCTGTTCAGTCCGTATGCTATTGCCCTTCTGAAATCAACGTTATCTAATGGTGCTTTTAGGCAGTTGACAAGTACACCTGCCCAACGTGCCATCTGCCATCCGCCGTAATGCTTTGTTGAGGAGAGGGTTACATCCACATTCTGGATGCCTAGTATGCTGGCCACTTGGCTTGATGAAGGAACTTCGATGAGGTCAAATTCTCCAGCGGCCATTAAAGCTGGAACGTTGGCGTCAGGTGAAAGCAATGTGATGGTGATGTCGGAGATGTAGGACTCCCCACCCCAATAGTATTCGTTAGGAACCATCCGTATGACGCTGGCACCGGGAGAGAAACCAACGATCTTGAAAGGCCCCACGCCTATCGTTTCCGTTTCTTCAGTGGCACCTGTCGCGTTGAAGGCTTCGACGCTCTCCCAGTAGTGAGCTGGATAGGGCTCAAGCATTAGCCAATAATGAAGGAATGGTGAAAAGCGTTCCTTTAGGTGAACTATGAAGGTTTTGTCATCAACTTCTTCGAGTGATTCGATGTAGCCCGCGATTCCCCATTGGTCTATATCCGGAAAAGCGCTGATGATTTCATATGTCAGCTGGGCATCAGCGGTCGTGACATCCGTTCCATCGGACCAAGTAGCATTTTCGCGTATGGTGAATGTGTAAGCCAATCCGTCTTCAGAAACGCCCCAAGATTCTATGGTGAGTGGTATCAGGTTGCCATCTGGACCGAACTGCGCGAAGGTTTCGTGAGCCAAAACCATTACATTCTCCATTAGTATTGCCGGGCCTGCTGATTGCACGCCACGGCCTTCGATGTACATGATGGGGCCTGTTGCTATTAGTCCAACCCTGAGGTTCCCACCAGGAGGTATCGCTGCATAAGTCGGCGCTGGGACAACAGAAAGCAACAGAGGCATAACCAGAGAGGCAGAGATAGCAATCAACAACACAGAACGTCCAATGCTGTTCTTCATCTTGTTTTCCCTGTTTCCTTCTAATCCCAGAATGCTATTTAATCTTTTTCATTTTGTCCCGCTACTCTGTACGCACAATTGAGCGCATGAAAATGAGACCAAGATCTGTGGCAATGGGCACGTTCAAGTCCATGCGGCGCTGGAACTACCATTCAGAACGGGAGCGACGTTACCCATAATGCTAGCTGCCTTCATCACGCAAGATGCCTGCCAGTGGTATTTCACCACTATCGCCCAGTGGCAAGTCGGAATCATCTGAGTCGCCTATTTGCTCCATAGCTTCAAAACCGACAAGATGGATCACGCTTCCACATTTCTTGCAGAGGAGTGTTAGCTCCTCAAGTGAATCGTCTTCTTTCATCTCGATGTCGGTGATTTCATAGAGTGAGTCTGTGAAGTCATCAGGGGAGATGATCTCTCCGCAGCGTGGACATGGGAATTCTCCTTCTCCTTCGATCTCGTTCAGATCGATTCTGAATATGGATCTTTGCCGCATTTCCTGTTCCGCCTTTCATTTGGTTGGACAGCACCAGGACTATTATTGTTACCTAATATGTGCAGATACGTTTCAAGGGGCATGCTGAGCAAGGCACAGATGTTACTGAGGGTGTTCGTCGATTTCCTTGACACCAATAAGACAAAAACCGCGGATCCACTACCTGCAGAATACCAGAAACGACAAAAACGAGGCTTCTAAGTGTTTTTCCTCACGAGTATCGGGGGTCACTACCAGTGACGACGCTATACAGAGTGATATTCGAGAAAAAGCGCTCTGAAAGGAGAGAACAAGCTCAGGTCAGTTGAATCGGGAGTTCGGTCTAGCTAGCTAGCATTCCGAGAGGATTCAGAGGTATCCCAGTTTCTTGAGCCTTTTCTTTACCATCTCTTCCTCTTCAGGCGTGTATGGAGTTTCGGTTTCATCTTCTTCTTTGACTATCTCGTTGAGAACAAACTCTATATATTCCTGAGCGTCTTTGAACTCGCCTTGACTTTCCTCAACCCTCTTCAATATCGTATCATACAATGTTCTGGGGATCTTTACTGCCACATACTCATCCGACATGGGAATGCTCACCATCAGAGGTAGACGATCCTACATTTCTGACGTAGTTTGGATTTAAGGTTTTCCGGAACTCCATGGTCAAGGACATCCGCTTAGATTCGCAGCATCGGCCGATCGAGTCAACTAATCATCAGCGCAGTAAACTGACTGGTATCAACTCTCTCTGAGCTTCTTCACTTGAGGCTTAGGCATGAGAAGAGCTTCTGCCAAAGAAAACAACGAAACGCCCGAAATCCCGCTATTGTTTCCCACTTGAGTTCAGCGTCGTTTGGTAACTTGAATTCGATAGTAACCGACTGTTTTGATGCCAAAGTTTGGAAGGCATCGTCAAGATGTTTGATATATTACTCAGAGCTCGCTTGAGACTCTGATAGCATTCCGGTTGCTTTCCAAACGCGTGTCGCAGACTCTCAAGCACTTACCATGCGCCAAGGGCTATGCTTTCTTGATCTTTTATCTCACGAAAGAGTAATGCTTTCCCTTGCCTTTGTCTCTTGTGCAGGTGCTCAGTGACAGCATACCTCCCGACAAAATATGACCCCCCGATTTGGCCTGGAAAGACTGGTTTCTCCCTGAATGTCTCTCCTTGGCTTTCAATCCTCCAGTCTTCTGACAGGTATACCGCTCTGATTTGCTCATGCTCCCAAGAACCCGGCATCATCAACAAGACATAGGTAGTATCCAAATACCTGGAATAGTAAACCTCAAAGCACTCCAGAGATGGACATCTTATGATCTCTGAGAGAAGGTGACTAGCCACAATTTCGTCAACGATCACTATGGCACTTTTTGTGGGAATCATCCTCCGTCTTTCCCACTTTCCCAACATACCAGCAGATAGCAATTCTGGTATCCTGTAAACATCTATCCCCGTTTGATAGAGCGCTACTATGCCTTCGGAAGCACCTACATCTCGCGCTGATGTTCTCTGGATATGATGGTTGGGAGAGTAGCTATCAGTAATTCGAAGATCGACGAGATTGCCTATTGATCCCCCGACAGGCAGCCTCCGAGAATTAGACATTCTCCTCAAGTCCTTCTCAAAAGTGCATTTCACTTCCGAAGGACTGGTTGACATTAGAATCCCCAGGGAATCCCCTTCCAGCTCTTTCGGAAGAGTATTGTAGGGAGGAAGAATGCCCCATGTCAGTTCATTTCTCAGCTCAAATATCTCTTTGACAGACCTTCCCCACCACATACGTGGATCACGAAGAATAGTGCATCTACCTTTATCAGAAGAGAATAGTAGACCTGCCTTCTTTCCTGTTGCAAAGAATCCCGGAAGGGACCACAAGACCTTATCAACATAACTTCGGGACATCATCCACAAGAGTACAGATTATTGAGGGCGGCCATATCTATTTCGATTAGTAGCACTCTTCAAGACAATCAGGAAGCGAGCGTCATTTAGCTAGCTAGCATCTAGGAGTGAACCATATCACTTGGGTCATCAAATCCAGAACTAGGATGCCGTGATATAGAATGATCATTGATTCTCATGTTCATGTCTGTCCTCGTGAAATGCTGCCCCCAGTGTTGAGGGATTTCTTTGATAGGAACTTCCCTGGGGATTATTCACCCAAATCAGTGATTAGCAGGCTAGATAGACACGGCATAGACAAGACGGTTATTCTTGCGCTTGATTGGGCTAGAAGTCACCATGTGAAGGCTCTGTCAAATGAATATGTAGCTGAACTGGTCCAGGAATATCGGGATAGGTTTATTGGCTTTGCAAGCGTCGATCCATTGAAGGGTGAAGCTGCTGCAGATGAGTTGGAGTTCGCAATCTCTGATCTGGGGCTAAGGGGATTGAAGCTCGGACCTGCATTTCAACTCTTCTATCCGAATGAGCAAAGATGTTTGCCTGTCTATAAGAGGGCGGAAGACCTTCAGATCCCTATCTTATTTCATGGAGGTTGGACTGGCTTTCCTAACACCTCTGTGAAGTTTGGCTATCCTCTCTTTCTTGACGATGTAGCCATGCATTTTCCAAAGCTAAGCATCATAGTAGCCCACTTGGGCGGAGGGTTTTCAGAGAGATGTTAATCATTATGGCAAGGAACTCAAACGTCTTTTCCGATCTATCAGGGATAGACTACTATACAAGGATGATGCCCTATCCCACATCGGTCCAGGAGATGGCTAGACAATTCATTGAAAAGATTGGAGCTGACCGCATTCTCTTTGGCTCAGACAACAATTTCGCATACGCAGAAACTGTACTAGACACTCTAGAAAGGCTGGGAATCAGCCAGGATGATAAAGAGAAAATAATGTACAGAAACATCGAGAGAATACTGAAATTGTAAATGTATCTTGACGTTCGCTTCACCTGGTTCCTTTTGGCGCACTAACTAACCGTATAGTTCGCAATGTTTTTAGGTAGTGATCCTAGATAGATGCATAACACTAGACTGGACAATGAAAGTCATCAGTGCTGGTCGGCCTTGTCTGGGAGACCGAAGAAGATCTATCATGCCCTCAATCATCCCATTCGCCGCGAGATAGTGAGACTGCTCGGCTCTAGAGAAAGGCTGGGTGCAACCGAGTTCAAGGAGATCTTGAACATCGGTCCTGGAAAACTGTATTATCATCTGGAAAACCTTGGGAGCTTGATTGAGCAAGACAAGGAGAGGAAATACAGACTAAGCAGTGAAGGCCACGAAGCCTATCAACTCTTCATCTCTGGTGAGACTCTGACAGTAAAGGAAAGAACTGAAGCCCCAAGTATACAGTACCGGCTCTTGGAGAGTGGCAAAACAGTCTTCCTTCCCAGCTGGCTTCTGTCCTACCTTTATGAGAATCCAGCCAGACATATCCCTGAAACCTTCATCTTGCTGTCGATAGGGGGTTGGTTATGCTATGCCTCAGGCCTTCAACCGCTTTTACTCTTCTACTTGAACCAAAGTCAACTGTTGCACCTTACGATAGCTCAATTCCTCCTGAGCTGGCTGATCGTATACAGCCTTGGTGAGATCGTATGTTTCGCCTTGTTTCACAGGACAGGTGGGAACTTAAGCCTACTCGTTGGCTCCGCTCTCTCACTCTTCCCAATGATACTCTACGCCCTGATCTGGCTCATCAACACTAACCTAGGCTTGGAGCTGGAAAAGGTCTTGGAAGGATGGTTTGTTCGAGGTCTGCTGCTGCTCTTTCAGGGATGGACTTTCTGCCTTTTGGCAGTGTCGGTTAGCCGAGCCAAAAAGGTCAGCATAGACCGCGCCTCGCTTGTCAGCTTTGCAGTCGCGTATGTAAGCATCGCGGCATATCTTTTGATCAAAGGCTTGTGACTAGTCAGGGAAAATTGACTCCATA
>Ga0224501_10002380_pt1 | contig 14773 bp, 23 predicted proteins | sample SF_Oct11_sed_USG_4_FD_169105 | JGI IMG/M metagenome (GOLD analysis project Ga0224501, IMG submission 169105) | Sediment microbial communities from San Francisco Bay, California, United States - SF_Oct11_sed_USGS_8_1 | ecosystem: Environmental > Aquatic > Marine > Sediment | place: USA...
TCCGGCGATCCGTCGCGCCCAAAAGTCAATTACGAAAAAGGTCCGGGACCTTTTTCGTAATTTCCTCCGGCCCTCTGACCCCATGTGTCAGCCCGGGATGCGATGCTAGGTTTGCGGCGGCCGGCGCCCCCATTGGAACGAGCAAACGACGGGCGGCATCCCCCCTCGCCCGGACACCTCTTCCGCCGGCCGCCGGTCGCCTTACCGTTACGGCCAAGGAAGCTCGGCGATGGTCGCGAGCACTTCGGCCACCGTGCGGCCGGCGCAGCATTCCCCCACCGCGAAGAAACCCACAATGTCAGCGCCCACGATGTTCGGATCGGCCAATGCCCCGTCATCGGTCCGCGTCAGGCGCGCGCCTGGAATCACGATGGCTGCGACCTTCCCGAGCTGGCCGCAGATCACGCATTCTGTTGTCATCGCCATCGGCATCACCGAAGGGTAGCAGCAGCTGCCGGGCTCGCTTGCGCCGGCGCTTGCGTGCTACCTGGACAGCGCCAGGCGCGGCCGGTGTCTTCGCGGGCGGCCCGGCCGGGCGGCCGGCCGTCCCTGGCAACTCCAACTGTAGGCCCACCCGAGCGGCCTACCCTATCGGGCAGCCGTCACCAACTGCTTGACGATGTTGTGCAGCTTGGCGCGGGCCGTGCTGGCCGCCGGCGCCGTCACCACACCGATCGGAAGCTTGTCTTTGCTGTTGGCTAGATGGCCCTCGAACAGTCGCGAGCGGCCATCGGCCGTCGGGCCAAGGTCTTTGACCTCGAGCCGATAGCGGTGGGCCGGGCTGGGCTTCTTCGGTGCGTCGCCCTTCTTCTTCGTCGCCTTCTTCTTCTTCTTCGCTGCCATGGATCACCTCTGCTTTCGTCGGGCCTTGCGCGCTGCTCGCGCTTTGTCGCGCTGGCCCGACTGCGGGCTGCGCTGGATCTTCACCGACACGTCCCCCACCGGGCTGTAGCCCTCCGCGTCGGAATGCGTCTCATGGCCGCAATCGCGACAATGCAGCACGAAGCGCACCGCGACACGGCCCCCGGCGGCATCGCCTGCCACTTCGCCAAAGACGTCGTGGATCTTCCACTTGCCGCACCGCTTGCACTCGGTGCGGACGTCTGAACCTACGAGGTAGGTCTCCGTCCCATCATGGTCTTGATCGACCAGTGGCGCGGTACCCTTGCCGTCGATGCGCTCGAGTTCGAATTGCGGCGCTCGCACGATGCGGCCCGGTAAAGCTCCCGGCTTGCCCATCCAACCACTATACCAGGGGGAAGGGCCGGCGCCGAAAGGCTGGCGGGTTGGGGGCGGCGCCTGACACCGGGTAGCATTGACCCATGGGCAGCGTGGTCGAAACCCGGCGAGCGCTTCGAGCGGAGGCTCGGGAGCGCCAAAAAGAAGTGATCCCGAAGCTCCGCAAGGCCGTGCAAGGCGCCCGACGGCACAAACGGGAGCGATTGAAGGGCGTAAAGGAGAAATGCCAGCAGCGGCGAGCACAGCTGCGAGAGCAGGCGCAGGCGGCCCGCCTCCGGCTGCGCGAGAAGATAGCGGCGACCAAAGCGCGAGCGCAGGACACTTGCCGATTGATGAAGGCAAGGGCGACGGAGGAAGAACTCGACGCAATCGAAGCTGCACTCGGGGCGCTGGCAGCGGAGCGCGAAGAAATCGCAAAGCTGCGCTACCAGGCGAGCAGGATGAAGTCAGCGCGCGGCGCTGCCGGTGGCCGCCGGGCGGCCGAGCTGAGGGCCGAATCCGATGATTTCGTTAGGGCCGAGCTGGGCGATGATGCCGCCCTGGTCGCGCTGTGGGACCGAGTGAAGCGGAAGATCAAAGCCACCCCCTACATGTCTCGGATCGAAGCCTTCTATCAGCACGTCCACGACAACCCAGCCGACCTGGACGAAATGCAAGCCGTCCTCGAGCAGCAGTGGGAGGCGGAAGCCGAACGGATGTTCCGCGAGCGTGCCGAGCAGCCCCCGATCGGCGCCCTGGGCGACGAAGAGCTAACGGGCTACCTGGCCGAGCTGGCGAGTATCGAGCAGCATCTAGCCAAGCATCCCTATCAGGCCGGTGACGTACCCTTCTAGGTTGACTCGCGGATCGAGCTGGGCGACGCTCAAAGTCACCAGGGGGAAGGGTCGGTCCGATGGGCTGGCCTTTTCCTTTTTTTGGGGTTCGTTCATGCTGTGGGGGCAAGCGTCGGCCGGGGTGCGGCGATCACCTCGCCTGTTGGGCCTCGGTCGGCGCTTCATCCAACAAAGCAGGTGAACAGCATGTCCGACAAACCGAAACCCTCTCACGATGTCGTCATCTACGACGGCGAGCGCTACACCCGAGTAGGCGTCTGCTACGCGAACAAGCGGGGCGGTGGCCTCACCCTGGTGATGCAAGCTGGCATCTCCATTTCGTGCGCTGGCGGTGCCAAGGTCCGAATCCTCCCACGGGATGAGGCGCCAGAGTGACGGGCAGCAAACCGAACGGCCCCGAAGGTGCCGAATGGACGGATCGCCGATGGCACGTTGCGGGCAACGCCATCCATGCAGGCGACGGGATGGAAATCCGCGCGCGCTTTGTGCTGGGCGAATGGGACGATGAAGCCGAGGCGCACCGCGACCTAGGCCCCGGCCCCTGGTTGCGAGTCCGCATCGAATCGGAGAATCAAGGCGCTCGACTCGTCGCCTATCGGACGATCGATGGGCTGCTATGGCGCTGCAACGTCGGTCCCGAGCATGAAATCAGGTGGCCGTAATGACGGGTGACTATCAGTGCCGAGAATGCGGAGCAGACTTCGGTCAAGCGGCCATTGAATGCCCCGACTGCGGGAAACCGCCGCCTCCGGTCGAAGTCTTGGCCGAAACCCTGGCGTTGCTCGGGGTCGTCCTGAGCACCATTGCCGATTCATCGGGCCGGGTGCTCGATGACCTAAAGGGCGACGTCGAGCGCTGGCAGTCCGCCTCGAACGGTACGGACCCACTGACCACACTTTCGCAGTCGTTGCGGGATACTCGGGTAGCGCTGGCGCAGCTCGAAGGGCCCGCGCGCGCGCTCTTCGCCTGGGCTTCAGCGGCTGGCGCCGAACCCACGGAAGGCGCGGTTGCTGAAATGATCGGCGTTCTCATGGCCGCCATGCACCAGCACGAAGAGCCGAGCTAGCCCGGCGGCTCTTCTCGCCAATCGTGCCCCGTCCGCCATCGTTGCGGGCGGGGCGTTTTCATTTGGCGATAGCAGTGTCGGAGGAGATTGGAGATCAGGTATTCGACCGACCAGCCCGCTTGCGCTGCGTGGCCTTCCAGGAATACCGCCACCGGTTCGGGCAGCGTCACTCTGTAGACGCGCATTCGGGAAGGCATGGCATCTCACCACATCGGGCGCAAGTCGCTTTGGCCTCGACTACGGGCGGCCGCCGGCGGCGGATCGTCCGGGTCTTCGGGTCCGCTTCCCACCCATCCGGTTTGTAGAACTGCTGGCGCATCCATTCGATGCCGGCATCGCGCAGGATGATTAGCACCGCATCGCCGAAGGTCTTAGGCATCGGTCTTCTTGGGCGGCGGCGCGACTTTGCGATCGGCGCTGCCGCTGCCGCTCCCGTTGCCGCTCCCATTGGCCTTCGCCATCGCTCTGATTCCTGCGCCAGCCACATCCACAATGGTCTGCGTCAACGTCGCGGGGTCAGAGTCGGTGGAAAAGCCTTCGGGCAGAATGCCGAGCTGCACGCCAGCTGCGGGCAAGAACTTGTCGAAGAGCAGGGAAATTCCCTTGTCGATCCGGTCTGCGTTGCGCTCGGATTCGGCGCCCATTTCACCGATTCGCGTGTGGAGCTCCCTGGCAAGTTCCATCACATCAAACTCGCGCCGTTCCAGCTGCGCGATACGCTTGTCGCGCGAGTCTAGCTGCTGCGTCATGTCACGCATGACCCGCTCTGAATTCTGCAGCATCAGCTGTGTGGTGCGCTCCAGGTGTCGCATGGTCTGGGCGAGCAGCCCCTGCGCGGTCGGTTCGTTCACGTCGCCATCGGTCGGGCTGGAATGCTCTTGCATCGCCTGCACTCGTGGATCGGCCACGTGCATCATTGCCCATTGGTAGGCTTCGCGGCCTGTCCCCTCGTAGGCAATCACCAAATACTTGCGACGGCCGCCCGATTCGTCAACGTCGAACTGCGCGCACTGAAACACCTCGGTCGCGAGGTCCGACATTTTCTCGGCGTCGTAGTCCGTGAGCTTCCAATCTCCGAGAGTCTGGGCCGGCTGGCCGTCGATTCCGACAGAGAAGCATTTGAGCGTTTCGCCTCGCTTGGAGGCGGCTTTGCGTAAATGAATGACGATTCGCTCGGGTACCATCGCGCTAGGCTACCTGGGTCCAGACTCCACCGATATGTAGCCAAAGCCCGGGCGGCGTCTCGGTTGCGACGAGCCAAGCGCGGCCGGTGAGCGGCGGCTCGGCCGGTAACGCCGCACTGCTCGGCACTGTGGGCACCTCGACCCCCACCGCTGGCGGATCGTCGGCGCCATCGTGGCCGACAATCGCCGCGATGATGGCGGCCTGGTCCGGGTCGGGGTCGGCTCCGGTCTGCACCAGCACGCCAGGCGGCCGGGCCACGCCTCCGGCGGTGAATGGGTCGGCGCTGTAGGTCACGCCTTCGATGCTCGCGAAATTGGCGTGGAGCGAGCGCACGAGCTTGCGGGTGGGCGCGCCGGCCGGAATCGTGCCGAGCGCAACGAAAATAGTAGCCATTAGGACATTCTCCACAGATTGATCCGAGCCAGCGCCACCGCTACTTCGTCGAAGGCGCCACCCACGGCTCGATAGTCCAGCTCGTATTGGTAGGTGTCGGCTGTGAGCACTCTGCATGGTTGCTCCCAGGCCGCTACCTGCCGGGGGTCGGTGGACAAGTAGCCATAGCCTCCATTGTTGATCTGAAGCTCTTTTCCGAGTCCCGCATCATCACCGAGTAGGTTGGTGATGACGTCCACGCCCACGGGGTCTCGACGCTCGCGAAACCGTAGGCCCATGTTGTTCGTGTTGTTCGGGTCCTGGCAGGCGTACTCCACCGAGAAGCCGATATGGTAGGTGCCTGCAGCGATGGCGCCGGTATTCAGCAGGACTTTGTTGATGTAGGTGGTAGAGGTCGTGAAGGCGTAGGCGTCGGATGCGCTACCGAGATACGTGCCGTCCATCTCGAAAAACTCTATCCGCGCTTCCTCGACTGTCACCAAGTCCACGGTGCCCGTTCGGCGGTACTCCAGAGCGAAGGTGTGCGAGCCTGCACCAAGCGTGCGGACCATGGACACATAGAACGTATCTTGGCTGTCGCCTGCAGCGTTGCCCGGGTTTGCTTCGCGCAGCACGCCAGACTCGTAAGCCGTTGTCGCGCCGTCCTCGAGCACGCGAAATTGGATCTCGTTCGTCTCGGCGCTGTCCGTCTGGTACAGCGCCGATACGCATACGAGGTAATCACCTGCGGGCAACACTGGCGTCGTGAGTGTCACCTTGGTCTGGTAGACGTTCAGGGACGTTTGGCTACGCCCGAGACTCTCGACGTGTTGCGTGTTGTCGCCCAGGGCCATCTAGTTGAAGCTCCACCACTCCAGGCGGGCCCAGAAAATCGCGGCTTCGTCGCCGATTCCGGACGGCGAACCTACGCGAAAATTCAGCCCGAACGACAAGAAGCCCGCGGTTACCGTCAGAATGCGGGTGTTCGCAAAGAGGTTTTTCCCGGACTGCGCTGCAATGCCGGTGCCATTGCTGTGGCCTCTGTTGTTGGCGATCTCGGATCCGTTCTGCGTCAGCTGCAGCTGGGCATCGCCTTCAAATACGCTGTCCTGCGAGTAGTAAACGAACAGGCCAAGCCAGTAATCTCCGGCCGCCACGACTCCGAGCGGCAGGCTCAGCGCATTGACGTATGTGGTGGTGCTGGTCGTGGTGATGATCGTGTCCCGCGTCGCTGTCGCGCATGACGTGGCAAACGGCGGCGGCGGACCACCGCCAGCGCCGGCCATCGTCTGCCGCATCCTTGCAAGGCGCCGGGGCTGCCACCCTCGAGCACGTGACCCCTGCCGGGTCATTCGTCGGCCAGGCTCACCAGCTCGACGCGCAGGAAGGCGTCGGCCCCCGAGTTCTGGATCGCGCGGAAGCCTTGATCCCGCGAAAATCGGCGTTGCCATTCGATGCCGGCCGGCACGAATATGCACTGTTGCGTGATGTTCAACGGCGCTGTGATGTTCGCCAGCGGATCGGGGACTGGAATCACCAGCGCACCGCCCAGCTTGTTGGCGAGGATGTAGAAGGGGATCCCGTTTCCTCCGCCGTCGTCGCACAGGAAGTTGAGCCAAGCCGCATCGCTCTTGCTTCCCAACGACGAATCGAGCAACGGAAAGATGGTTTCGGCCAGCGCTACCCCGGTGGTCAGCTTGTACACCTGCAAGCCGCTGGAGATCGCCGCGGCGCCGCTCGCGGTGGCGCCTGCGGTCACTGTCGCGTCGAACGTGCTGCTCATGCCGTGCCCCGGCTGGTCTGGGAGAGGAGATAGAGGACCGCCAGCACTGCGATCACGGCGCCAGTGCCAGCGGCGGCCGGCCACTGCAGTAGGGCGGACTGCGGTTCATCAGGGATGGGCTGCGATTTGGGCTTCACGCCAGCGGCCGCGATGCGCTGGCGCCACTGCTTCAGCTCGCGCCTGTAGCCCTCGGCACGGGTCACAGTGCCGCCGGACCAACTGCCCTCGGCATCGGCCAGGAAGCGGCGCCAGCTCCCCACCCAGTCTTTCCAGGCCGCGACGGTGCGATCATCGACGGCGCCGGCCGCCACAGCGGCGGCCATGTCCCGAGCCACACCCTTGACCAGGTCATCGGTGCGCCGCACGTAGTCCCGGATCATGGCGGGCGTCCAGATGAGTTGCCCCACCTGGTCTCGCCTGCGCCGGCGCGGCCGGCGGTATGTGATTGCGTTGGGCATCGTCAGCTATGCAGGACCGGCCCGTCTTCCTCTTCGGCGTCGGCCTCGAGGGCGGCGGCCAGCTCGGCTAGGTCGTCAGATGATGCCTGCGAGGATTCGCCTTCCTCCGTGGGCTCTTCGCTCGCCGGCGGCGATGAGAACGAAGGCGAGTAACACCAGACCCAGCCCCACTGATCCCCTGTCGGCGCGCCCGGTGGCGGTGGCATACCTTCGGGCGCCGTTTCGCCTTTTGGGGGCGGGGTCAGGATGTCCGCGCCATCGGCGATCATCTGCAGATTTCCTGTGCTGCCAGGCGTGGAGAAGAACCAGTTGACCCCAGGGCCGTAGCCGGCGGGAATCCGCACCACGTCGGCCAGGTCGGCCCGGCCGGCGGCGTAGCGCTGCGCCCGGTCGAAGCCCTGCTTTTTCGAGGCGCCTTTCGGGGCCGCACTCGCCCTAAAATGCACTGCGCCAGGCACAGGGCTTTCGCCCTCCGCTTCGATCGCGTCGAGCGCAGCCAGGCGCGCGGCTTCGGGCAGTTCATCCCAGGCGCGCGATGCGTACTCCACTCGGTTGGCTGCGCGGCGCTCTTCGTCCGCAATGCCGGCGTCGTCACCTGCTCGCCGAAGGCGTGCCACCTTCCGCTGGTGGAGGTCGCCGCCGGGAAACCAGCGCGGGTTGACCGGCTGCGCGTAGGCTTGCACCAGCTCGGCGAGGGTCGGGTACTTCGGCCACAGCCACGCGAAGCGCTGCACCAGCGTCCACGCCACCGCATCGTAGGGGCGTCCTTCCCTCGCCACCGCGCGCGCCAATGTCAGGGCGTCGTCGTCGGTCGCGCTGTACTCGAAGGCCCGACTATTCTTGGTCCACTGCATCGCTTGTCACCTCTTCTGTGGCGGCCCGGGTCCGAATGAGAGCCGCTGCACCAGCGTGGCCCGACGCTGCCAGCGCGCGCAACTCCTCGTCAGTCAGCTGCAGCAGCAGCGGATCAATGCCGGGCTGCCGCTCGCCACGGCGGCGCGTGGTCGGTTCATCCGGCGGCGGCTCGCGCCTGCGCCGCGTGCTCTCGGGCGATGGCGGCGGCGACCGGTCGATCGTCCGGCCGCGCGTCGGATTGCGGCTGCGCCGCCAGCTGCCGTCAGCATTGAATAGGGCTGGCTCGGGGTTGCCGCGCTCGCGGTCGATGTCGGCCTTGAGCTTCGCGATGAGCTGGTCGCGCTCTTCGATTTGCTCGGCCTGTTGCTTCATGTCGGCGGCGAGCTTGTCCGCGATTTTCTCGCCTTCTGCGAGCTGGGCGATCAGGGCCAAGCGGTGTTTCTCGTCTTCCTCGGACTTGCCTTGGAGTTCCTCGAGCCTCGCTCGGAATTGCGCGTGAAGTTCGGCGCTTTGCTCGGCCTCCGCTTGGATGCCTAGCATCTGCTGGCGTAGGGACATGTTTTCCGTTTCGAGTTCGGCCTTGGTCTTGGTGCTCATGAGCTGCGCTCCCACATGATGACAGGATCGATTGCTAGCCCGCTTGCAACAGGCGTGATTTGCAGGCTCGCCGCATCGATGGGGATGGGCTGCGGCGAATCGACGTAGGGGGTCGCAAGGCTCGGCGTGTTGGGAATGAACGTCCCAAACTGATCGCGCCAGTCGAACTGATAGCCCTCCGGAACCTGCGTGAAGAACTGCAAACGGCTGGAGAAATTCGGCACGTCAAAGCGCTGGGTGCCTGCAACTTGCTGGCTGTAGAACTGCCGAATCAGGTGGGGGAGCATGTCCGCGGTGGTCACGCCTCCCTGAACGCTGAAGCCTGCGGCGCGCTTGCCCTGAAAGCCTGCTGTCCAGCCGGCCCGGTCGGGAAAGAAGCCCACCGACAGCCGCACTGCATCGGCGCCGATGTGGATCACCTTACCGTGCGCTGGAATCAAAAAGTCTTCGCTCGCAGTGACTCCACCGCGCCCGGTCTCCAGGCGGCCGAAGAGACCCGCGAAGGCGGTGTCATATTCGGCCGGTGGCGTCTGCACCTTGGTCGCGGCGGTACCGGTCGCCGTCGCGATGGGTAGCCCGATGGTGGCCCGGCCGGTGCCTCCCGTGACGTCCACAACCGCGCCTGGTCCTATCGAGGGGCTGGTCAGTAGGATCTGACCTCCGCTGTCGGTCGCCACGTTGCCCACGCCTGCAAGCGTCGAAGCTGCATTGATGGCCGCCAGCACCTGGACCAGGGTCTGATCCGTCACCGCAAAGACGACATTGACCGGCGTCGTGTCGATGGTGACAGCGAGCGTTTCACCACCCACAAAACCAGTAGGGTAGACCGCGCCCACCGCGAGCACTGATGCGCCCTGCGCAGGCTGCACGATGTCGCTGTTATTCGCGTAGGTCTGAGTAGCCACAACGTAGGCCGTCACATCGCGACTCAGCACGCTCGGTGTGTCGGTCTTCACCCGCACATCTACCAACCGCTTCCAGGCGCCCGCGTCGGGCGACTCGGTGAACGGTCCCCATGGTGTCAGGCCCGCGGGGTCGTAGTAGCCGCACTTGATCTCGAGGCGCTTGCCCCAAGTTGACGTATCCTTGCGCGCAGTCGCGAGACTGAGTTTCGCCCTCCGCGCTGCAGCGCTGCGACTCGATGCCGACATGGCTTAGGCGAACTGCCGGAGGAGTCCGGGCGGGGGGTTGCGCGCCAGGGATTGCAGCAGCGCAGCGCCACCGCCTTGTGGACCGCGCCCCAAGAACGTGAGCAGGCGAGGATCTACGGCCAATCTCGCGCCGTAGCGCTGCGCTCGATTGAAGCGTGCAGGCGAGATGCCCAGGCGCTTCGCGCGTTGGGCGTTCTGCGCGGAGATTCGACGGGCCAATTGGGGATCGCCCCGCTTTTGCGCGTAGGCCGCTTGAAGCCCACCGTAGGCCGTCGCCACAGCCCCGATCGTGCCAGCTGCTACCGGGCCGACGCCTGGCACCACCGAGAGCGCAGCGAGGAAGGCGGGATTTCTCGCGACCTTTGCGATTTTCCCGAGCGCCTTCGACTGCGCGATGCGCTTCGCCACCTTCGACGCTGCGCGCTTGATCTTCCGGAAGAAACCCCAACCGATTTCGTCGCCGATGACTCCCTCGAAGCCCTGCGCGGCGCGGTCGATGGCGCGACTGATCGCGCTCGCCGAAATGCGCGCGGTAGCCTTCACCGCAATGTCACCGATTCGCAGGCAACCGGTGGCTACCCAAGTATCGCCTTGCTGGCGCACCCGCGCCTGGTACGTGCCTTTGTGCTTCATTCGTTACCTCGGTCTCGGTCTCGGTGGGAGAGTGACGCCGTAGGAGGCGGCCGCCTGGATCGTGTTGGGTCCGACGATGCCATCAGCGGTCAAACCTGCGGCCCGCTGGAACGCGCGCGCGGGCTCGGATGGCGTGGCCCTGGTGCCCCAGGCGGCCGGCCTGCCCGGGTTCATCACCAGATATTCGCGCAGCGCGATCGCGTAGGCCTCCACCGTTGCCGTGTCGGTGGTCGGCTGCGGGGTCGGGGCAGGCGCAGGCGTTGCGGAGGCGCTTGGTCGCGGTGGCAGCGTCACGCCCTGGGCTGCGGCCGCCTGGCGAGTCTGCGGCCCGACGATTCCATCAGCTGCAGTGCCGAGGTAGCGCTGATAGGTCTGCACGGTGGCGTTCGGACGCCCTTTGTAGCCGAACGCTTCGCGCGTCGGGTTTGCGCGTAGGTAGTCGCGCAATGCCACCGCCGCCTGCTTCGGCGTCATCTCGACCGATGGCGCGGCCGGTGTCGCCTTCGCTTCCTTGAGCGCAGCGAGCGCAGCGCGCAGCTTGTCCGCTTCAGCGCTGGCCTTGCGCGCCGCTTCCTCGGCTGCGGCCTGGGCGGCGGCGGCGGCCTGCGCTCGCTTGCGCTCGGCGGCGAGCGCTCCCTCGAGGTCTCCCGCTGCCTTGGCCCGATCACGCTCGGCCGCCATCTCGGCCTCGAGGTCCGCCAGGCGCGCGGCTGTGGCCTTCGCTTCTGCGGCCTGCCGCTTCGCTCGCCTCGAAGCGGCGGCGGCGGCGGCGGCGGCGGCATCCTTGGCGGCCTTCAGCTCGGCCGCGGCCCGCTCGCCTGCCTTGCGGGCTGCGGCCTGGGTCTCGGCGAGCTTCGCGGCAGCGGCGGCCCGCTCGGCCTTGATGGCATCGGCGGCGGCCGCCTTCGCTTCTGCCGCTTCCGCCTTCGCTTTGCCGAGCGCGGCGGCCAATGCCTTCTGGTCGCCGCTCGCTGCGGCGCTGGCGGCGGCCGCCTTCGATTCGGCCGCCCGGCGCGCCTTGGCCTCGGCCTCGGCCTTCGCCTCGGCAGCTGCAGCCCGGCTCGCTGCTGCCAGCGCGCGGGCCTCCGCTGCCGCGGCTGCGCGGCGCACCCGTTCGAGCTCGGCCGCAAGCTGGCCGTCGGTGCGGATCGGTGGGCGCGGTGACACCTGGGGCGCGGTACCGCGCCGGGGCTTCGGGCCGGGGGCGCGCCTTGGGCTGCGCGGCGCCGGCGCGCCGCGAGCCGTCATCAAAGCCATGAGAGCGAATGGGGCGAGCATTACGCGGCTCCCTTCATCCCGAGCTTTCGGCTCGGGTCCTCGACGCCTGCCGGTGTCCTCACCGTCACGTGCCAGATTCGCCCGCGTCGAGTCAGGCGAATCGTGGCCGGCACATCGGCATTGCGAAGCTCGGCGCAGCGAGCTGCGGCCAGGTCCTCGCAGTCACCGAAGCCGTTTTTATAGAGCACATCGACGGCTTGCCAGTCCTCGACCGGCTTCGCAGCCATGTAGTCTTCTGTTTCTCGCCGATAGCGGACGCCAGCTTGATAGAGGGGGGGCAGGCTTCGGGTGCGGTAGATCCAGCGGTTGAGGTCTACGAGACGGTTCAATTCAAAAAGCAGATCACGGCGGCTGTGGGCCGTCGTGTGAATCCGTATCTGCACCCGCATCCCGCCCCCCTACCTTCAGCGAGTTGCGGCCGCTCCGAACATGCCCGCCGACACGGTATTTACCGCGCCGCTTGTGTTCGTCATCGTGATGACGATGTCGATGCCGGGGACGGCGGTGTCAAATTTTATCAGCTGCTCGGTCGTGTCGCCGGCGAAGCCGATGGCCGGGAACGCGCCCGCGTTCACAAGCTGACTGTTCTTGCCGATCTTGATGTCCTCGACCACCAGGCCCGTGATGCTCGTTGCGCCGATGATGATTCGCCGGGGGCGAAATGGCACCTGCGGATTCGCGGTGAAGTCGTTTGTTGCCCCGATCGCCATGGCGATCGGGTCAAATCCGAGCAACAGAGCGCGCGCGGAGCCGTAGCCCTTGCGCACCAGGCGCCGGCGGCCGCGGCGACGACGACGGGCACCGAGCAACTCATAGTCACCCATGAGTTCGTCATCCTCACCTTCGAGGTAGTCATCTTCCCCGAGCAACTCATCCATCCCGTAGCCGAGCAGCTCGTCTTCCAGTCCCATTAGTTCGTAGGGCATTGCTTTGCGATCTCTATGGCCTCCCGGCCTCTACGCGGCTTGCGCGTGTGTTGGCCGGACCTCAGAGGTCCATATCGTCGCCTTCGCCCTGGAGGGTGTAACCCTTCCCGAGTCCGGCGTGATATCCGTAGGCCGACAGCAGACCATCGGAGGTCGCCGCGGCCATCTGTCCCATTCGGCCCTTGACCGCGGTGGCGACGACGGCAAAGAAGGCGCCCCAGCTCAGCTTGGGATCCAAGCCGAACACGGTGGGCAACGGGGCCTGTGCTCGGCGCTCGATGCTACCGAAGGCGTAGGCCGCGCCGGTGGCGACCAGTGTGTGTTGGAGCTGCTCGCCCCTCTTGCGCACTCGCGCCATTGCGTTGGAGCGCTGGAGCGATGCTACACGCTCCTTCCACTTCGTGAGTCCTGCGGCCATGTCTCGATCCCTCCGCGCGCTGTCCTACGCGCTGGTTTCGTGGGTGGTGACACGCAATGCGTGTATCGAGCGCTGCAAGCAGCGATGGCCTCGGGTTGGGCTCCGAGTGAATGAACATGTTAGGGGGCGGCCCGCCCGTCCGCAACGTGTGGGCTAAAAGGGGATATCGGCCTGCTCGAAAGCAAGCTCGCCCGCAACTTTCGCGGCTGCCTTCAAGTCTGCGGGATCGCCTCGGAAAGCATCTCTCACAGCGCTTAGCTGGCGTGTTTCGAGCGCTGCCCAGTCTCCGAGCGCGCGCCCCATCAGCTCGGCCACCGCGACATAGCCGCCGCTCTCGGCTGCGTTAAGGAGTCTCTCATGCGCATCTTTTTGGTGGCGCCAGAGGTCCCACACGTTGCCAGGCAGAGCAAACGCCACCGGTGCGGCGTCGCGCTCCATTTCCGCCTCTTCCTTGATTTGGCTCTTCGCCGCTTCGCGCACGTCGCGCAGGCCACGCGACCACGTGAGATCCTTCTTGCCGGCCATGTGGGCCTCGAAATGCTGATAGAGCTTCAGCGCTTCTTCGTCGCCGTCCTCGACAAAGGCCGCGAGCAGTTGCGTTGGGGTGCGGCCGCTTTTGCGGCCTTCCTTTGTGCCGGGATCGGCCAGCTCCAAGCCGATCGCCTTCGAGATGTAATCGCCTGCACTGGCCGGCCTGAAATCGGCGCCATGCTCGGGAGATGGCGCGAATTTCTCGCCGATGTGCCGAATCACCATGCTGTGCCAAAGCTCATACAGCTCACCCGCTACGTGCAGGTATTCGTCTTCCGAAAGCCAACGCTGGGGCAGAAACAGAACGTGCAAATGCGGGTGCCAGCCGTTGGCCCCGTGGGTCACTTCCTCGGCGACGATGAACTGCCATTCCCCGTACTTCTCTCGGAGGCGCTTCCATGGGCGGCCGCCGATCATCTTGCGCCACGCCTCGCGCACCCCGTGGGCGGTGGTCGGCAGGTCATCCGACCAACCGTGACGGATGGTGAGGGTCGCCATGTAGACCGGGCCGTGTTCCTCCCTCCACAGCTCGGCGACCCTGGTGATTTGCTCGGCGTACTGGCTCCGGCGCTGCGCCAGGCATACCGGGCAAGACTTCGACTTGCAGCGAATCAGGCCGGCCAGGCGCCCCCGCCCGTCATGAAAGCGGCCGGTCACCTCCACCTGGTGACGGACTCGGCCGCACTTCGCCAGGCGCTCGATCCCGGTGTGCTCGCGGTAGCCGTCGAGCAGCCGAAAGAGGCGCTGCCGCAGATGGGGGGAACACTCAAATTCCCCGCTGTTTTTGCTCTCTTCTTCCTCGATCCTGCGTCGCGCTTCGAGGTCGCGCAGGAGGGCCGCCAGAGGGGGTGGAGACGTTGCGGAGGTTCTTTCCGAGCCGCCCCCCTGCGGGGGCTCCAGATTCGGGGCAATGCCGACGCCAGACGGCCCCATCGGGGCTGGCAAGAACGCGGTAGCCCCAGCGGCCAAAGTCACGGCGCGCGCCCCCCTGCGGGTGTCTGGGGGTTGCCGTGGCTGCGGTGTGGTCGTAAGTTCAGCATCGGTCGGCCGGGGCTACGGCTGCCGGGCTGCCCTCCCCTGGTGTGTGAAGACCCAGGGGAGCGGCATAAAGCCTTGAAATGGCGGGGTTTGTTGGGGGAGACAGTAGGCGCGGGCTGCGGCGCCTGGCGAGCGAAGCGCCGAAAGACCGGCGTTTTTCGGTGTGATCTAGATCACAGGCTCCGGCGCAAAATGCGGCCAAGCGCCCGGAATCACATGTGATTCGCGGAATTCACCCTACCGCCACTTTTTGACGGTTCGGGTCAAATCGACGGATCTTCCGGCGATCCGTCGCGCCCAAAAGTCAATTACGAAAAAGGTCCGGGACCTTTTTCGTAATTTCCTCCGGCCCTCTGACCCCATGTGTCAGCCCGGGATGCGATGCTAGGTTTGCGGGGCCGGCGGCCCCA
>Ga0224501_10002381_pt1 | contig 14773 bp, 7 predicted proteins | sample SF_Oct11_sed_USG_4_FD_169105 | JGI IMG/M metagenome (GOLD analysis project Ga0224501, IMG submission 169105) | Sediment microbial communities from San Francisco Bay, California, United States - SF_Oct11_sed_USGS_8_1 | ecosystem: Environmental > Aquatic > Marine > Sediment | place: USA...
TTTTTTATTTTTAAATAAAATTCTACACGGTATACAAGTTGTTCAATTCCAATGAACTAATTAAATTGAATAAAATGAAGGGTGTAGTTGTCAACTCCTTGCTGCTTTTAGATCGCTGTGCTGCATCACCATGCTTCTACGGAGGGACATGCACCAACGTAAACTGCTCTTATGATTGTGCTTGTACTCATCTCATTACTGGAAGCCAGTGCGAAATTCTACCAAGTTAGTCATCCAAATTTATCTTTCACAAGCATCACTTTTTGTTTGCTTTATACTTTGAGAATGTTTCTAAAAATTACTATACTATCTCTGTTCAATATTTTAGAAACTACAAGTAGGTTCATACTCCCATCTCTTGCTGCATAGGCTCAAGATGTGCCTGTTTCATTAAAAAATGGTTTTAAATCCATCTGCCCAAGATGGTCTAGTGCGCAAAAACAACAGTTTTATTGTAAAAATGATAATTTCTACTTTTCAGACCACTGTTTGTCGCCTTTGCCAGGCCCAATATTCACTACATCAGAGATGCAAAGCCTCACAGCACCGTATGTGCCAACAATGGCTCCCAACGGTACAGCCCGTTTTATACTGATCACGGATAACTTCTGCGTAGCCAACTATCTGTCCAGGACAAGCCACAACTGGAGTGTTGATGTCAGCTTGTATAACAAGGCAAATGTCACCATCGTATGGATGATGGTGGGTAACGCCAGAGTATTATTACAACAAAGGTGTATTACCATATTTCGATAGATACCTATCCATAGAAATTAAAAAGTGGATGAGCAGTTAATTCCATACCCGTAAACTAACAAGGTGAATGGCCTGTGTCCCATAGGGTTTCATTCTGATTCATACACGAATGCCAACTGAAATAAAACATGGCTTCAGGATTTAGTGATTTATATTTCCTATCGATCCCTTGTGTTAGAACTGGTGAGCTTCTCGGCATACAGAGGTGCGTAGCACGGTTTTTAGAGGTGCTTAGTGTGGGGACACAAGTTACGATCACAATCCAGTGTCTAAATTCTAATGTGCTACCATGATGGCACAGGCATTGTGCTGGAGGTGCACGCATTCAGGGGAGGGACTACAGTAAATGATGAGCCGAGGAACAGGGAAATTATTTTTAACCATAAAATACAGTATTAACCATAGAATACAGTATTTCTAAATTTCACTGGTTACATTCACAATCCTTTCATCCTGTAGACAGAAGATAACCTTGACATCCTCACTATGACCCCTGGATTTAGCCTGACAGGTTGGTACTCTGCACCTATCTACTACAGAATTGATCTTTCACTGATCACAGATTGGGATATGAGCTTCACTGCTAGTCCGGCTTTCCAGTATGCCGGCTTTGTTGTCGAAATTATATTATTTAATGTGTAGGGTCATGAAACAGAATTTTTACCACTATGCTTTATGATGACAATCTCAATTCACTGAGAAGAAAATAACCCAAGCTTAGAATTTTTCTATGCAATAAATCAAGATTAAATACAGTTTTGAATTACATCTCTGGCCCCTAAGATCCAACTCCTCCCTCCAGTTGAAGAGCGCCGAGAGACTGACACATGTTTTCCTATGTTATGCGTATGCCACTTGAGTGGTAGTCGTCCCTTTGAGAGGTTATTGTTACAATGAATGATAATACAGGCATTGCGGAGTATCTACATTTTTCTAGAACTTGATATGGAGTGTGATATCAAGGGATCAGACCCATTTTGCGACCGCGGAACCTGCTCAAAAATGCGACGGCTAATCAAACACCATTGATTGAAAATCATTGCAATACGATGACTTGGGGAGTCTGTTTGTCTTCAGGGAATAACAAATTCGTAAATGAACATGACTGTTCAACAGTCAACTCATCCATGAAACAACCGAAATTAACCCGTGCTCTGGGATTTCGCATTGTACACGATTAGTATTGATAGAATTCAACCAACTCATACAGCATAATACCCTGAATGGGACTGTCTGCTAGGGTAATATAAAATTTAATCCCCGATGGACCTTAGGTCGCTGTCCAGGGCACACTCAATGACTACAAAATACTTAATTTTGATGTCACGCCAACTACATGAGACACTGGTGGGTTTTTTTCATAACAGGTACCAAGCCTACCTAAGGGTACTAAATAAATGGGTCGTATTGCTGATTTTTTTCTACCTACTATTTTTGTACTAAAAAACTGGCTACCACAAAGCGCTGAGTGGGTTATGCCATGTTCACGTAATAGCACCTTCTGTAAGTTTTACTCAACTGCAATAAAAGACTGCTGCTAAAAAATATATTCACAACATCTTCGTTAAATGCTAGATATTATATTCGGGGAAAGTTGAAAGCGGTCGTGGCCCTTTTTCTGCAGGTGGTCAAACCAATGGGTTACTGCAGTTCAAAGGTGACTTAATCTGCTTACTAACATTTTAGAATTGTGGTTGTTTTAGTATCAGATCGTGGAGACCACTAGCACATGCCAAACTCAGTGGTACTAACCCGGAGATAGAACTCACCAGGTAAACTTTTCGCTGATCTGCGGGTTAGTATCACTGAGTTTGGCATGTGGTATTGGTCTACACGATCCGACATTAAATGAACAAAAATTCTGAAACATTAGCAAGCAGATTGAGTCAAGTTTGAACTGCAGGAACTCATTGGTTTGATCAGCAGCAGCAGCAGCAGCAGCAGTAGCAGCAGCAGCAGCAAAAAAGCCACGGCAGTTTTCAACTTTCCCAACTATAGTGCACAGAGATTAAACCCAGGCATGTCACCCATGCTGTGGGCTTCATCACGTTAAAAGTATGAGATTGTTAGGTTTCACTGTGCCATGCCTATCAGGATGGATTGTCTAGCTGACAATTTTTGTGCTATGCAGTGCGCAGTGGCACCCGTGTTGAAGCCTAGTTCACTTGTACTACTGACACGAGTTGTTAAGCACCAATCGCGGCTACTTCACGTTTCTCGACAACTGAAGCCATCTGCGTAAACGCTCCAGGCTTTGCTTCATGAGAAACTGTACGTGAAAAGAGGAGATAACTTTACCTCTCAATCCATTATCACCACGAGTGGGTGGGCTGTGCTGAACAATGCTTGTCCCGCCAAACAGTAGTCGCAGTTTGGAGTGACTGTCCAGATCGAGCACCTCGCACGGAGTCATCTCCTCCACGCTCTCCTTCATCACCGGCACGCTTTCTCCAGTCAGCATCGACTCGTCAGAGATACACGAGCCTCTCAGAAGCAGGATATCACATGGTATAGGTCGATCGTCCTTACTGCGACCTGTACACACGCGTGCAGGACTATATACACAGTGACTGGTACCTTAATTCAGGTAAAATGGAGAAATAATTGTTTGGTAACCTGTACCACATGGTTCCATCTACTGAAAATTATTCAAACCGAAGCCAGATCTTTCCCCTAAAGCTTTACAGTGGGGTTGGGGAAGCAGTTCTATCATATTTTATAATCATGGAGACTATACTTCGCGAAATACGATGTAAAATGATTGGCTGATGAGAAGGACACGAGTGAGAGTCATCTCATCTTCATTCGATACATTGCCCATGGGTATGCAACTCCAAAGCAGGGAGGGACCATTACATGATAAAAAAATTAATCAACTATGTGCAGGACTGTTTCTACAGTTCCCCTAGGTAGTCGCACTTACCAAGAGAGACAATATCGCCTGGAAGCAGATCAACCGTAGATATTGCTGTCCATTTCCTGTTTCTGTATGTCTGCAACAGATATCTCTGCGATTTACCCGGTTCATTATAATAATCACAATCCCATATACCAAATCCAAACTTAGGTAGTCATAACCTTACTATGGTTCTAGTAATGAAAAGTAAAATGAATTACCTGAATATTATAGGGCTTGTTGCCCATCTCGCGAATCATTGCCATGTTGCGTAGCTGTTGATGCACTAAAGTGGCCTCAAACATAATCAGCATGAAGAGAGTGAATATGCTGTAGTACCTACAAGCGAAATTTGAATAAGGTATTAGCCAGCCACAGGTAAATAAATCTCTATACATGTGCTAGTTAGTGCTGACACACCGCCTTTATTGTTTATAGTTGACCCTTTGATGAGGGAAAATCTTTCGGTCTCAAGGACCGCTAACCGAACAATGCCGGTTCTGGGCTTGACACAGACCGAGCAGCATAAATATCATAAAGGAAGTGCGACTTAGGAAAACATTGTGCGCAATACAGTGCTTGTTTCTAATAGCACACGTTTTCACACTCAAGCTATTTTAGCTTATCGAGGCTGTATATGGTGGCGGTATAACTTAGCAGCATGACGCGATAAAAGGCTTACCAGTATTCATCCAAGCACCAGAGACCGACACAGAATACTTGGAATACAAAGAAGGGCGCGGTTGCTCGTTCAATAAATAACTCACTAAATGGAGGGATATCCATCGCCAGCCTACAACACCAATAGCGATTGCCATGAAAACACAAGAGTATAGTTTTCGTAGCAACTACATTTCGTTACACTTACGCCTAGAGACCATACATATAAGACACTGCTGGATTTTTAGTGGCTACAGTGACGGGCAATGTGTACAATCTCTACCCTTATTTTTTCCTAGTAGCCTCTGTAGAAAAATGTAACGACTACACCGAAAAGTGGATGCGAGATGTGAAACCATATTAACTATCACCTAATTTAACTAGCGAACCGATCCCCCATTATACATCTATTATATATTCTGGAAACCAAACATCATGCCAGAACTTGCTCCATACGCTCCATATGACTCTTCCCATAATGTATAATCCATCTATGCTCGTGATGTGATGCAGCATAAATAAGTCTGCTCTTTATTCATTTTCACATTTCTCAGTTCCTGGCACCCGTTCCTAACATTCAGTGAGACCGCACCCGAAAGTTGGCTCCCAAAACAGAACAGTGAAAGGCACATACCCATTATCCCTATATGTTTGCCTGCCTATCTCTATGTCCTTGTCGCCGAGTCCTCTACTTTGCTGATAATGAGAGAGATTCTCCATGACTGGGAACTGCACAGCTGAGAACTGTTTCTTCTCATTGAGATCACAGTGATACTTCAACTTTTGAAACACAAACCAAGCGTGCGTGCTCTGCAACCAGACAGCAGAAAGGTGACGTGAGAAGGTCCTCAACCGCCCGCCCGCGAACTAATCAGGTGAAATTAAAAAAGTCACATTTGTTGGCATACATAGATGATTATGATGTTTAGCCAAAGGCGGCTCAATTGGGATGCATTATCAGTTCAATAATACTATAAGATTCCATCCAACTGGGAAGTCAACGCAGTTCACACGAAAAAGCCTCTCATTAGGCATTTTCGCTTACCTCCTGATTTTTGTGTATCCGAACCACTTCAGACCACCCATTGTTAGCGGTTGGACATACTTTAGCAAGCTGAGCATCCCGGACAGTTTTCGCCTGTAACAAAATAAATATAAGCTATCCTCTCATCCAAACCCCACCCCAGTGCAGAAAAATTGCTTGAGGGTTAGGATTACTCTCTATGGGTATTCAATTCATAAATATAATTGAACACATGTCCTCCAAATCATGAGGCCAAATGTTGGTATCTATGATTTTCGTACGGTTTCCACCATAGCTCAGCTATGCCTGGCCGGTGCATGGATATTTCATTTACCCTTTTCTTACAATATTAAACATTCACACCTATCCCGGAATCTCAGAGCAGCACTTTCACCGGGCACCAGTCAGTCATCAGTGATCAGTCATTCACTCAGTGTCACTGCCAGACTGAGACTCCCAGTCACTCACTGACTGAGTCAGTCACTCAGAGTCAGAGTCAGACCGTCAGACTCAGACTCCGAGAGTGGCCGTGGGTAGCAAGAAACTATGTACCTCGTACCCCAGTAGTTCCGAAACCATCATCCATGTACCCGTACTCTCAAAACCAGATACCCTATACTCTCGAAACCATGTAACACGTACCCACTCCTGGTAGAAAAGCAAACGCTGTCGACCCTACTACTCACCTTTGTACAGGTTAGAGCACATCTGACGTGGACAGACCAGTAGCAGCTGAGGCAGACCAAAATTTGCACAATGCATATTGCTGCTAATATTATCAAACCGCTCTCGTAGTAGTCATCGGTACCATAAACAAAGACCCAGAGATAGAACCAACTGGGGTAGAGAACGAGAAAAGGCGCAATGTATCCATGGAGCGCTACATGCACAGGATTGTACAGAGCAATGGATTGGACATTTTCATCCACGGAGGCTGCCATTGTCGGTAAAACCACCAACGTTTTATTTTGGCCCGCGCTCGGTCAAATCAATTTTTGCTTAAAAATGCATGTTTTTCCAGAATAAAATTATTCCTTCTAATGTATGGAATTTTCTCACTAGATTCAAAGAAACTTGAATTCTTCTTTCGAAACGCATGTTGGTTCCCGTTTTGAACCTGAGTTGTCCTCTCGCGTAACCAGGATGTAGTCACGTGTCCGAATTTTTGACCAATCAGAACATTGTGTTGTAGCTACGGTAGTAAGTTGTAATCCAGCTTGGAAATTTTTCTGTCGATTTTTGCAAAATCTTACTAATACTTAGAACTCGCCAAGTTCAACATATAGCTAGAAACTCAAGCAAGTTCACTATGCCTAATAAACCGAAGGAAAAAAAGGTACAGTCACCTTTCAGTTTGCATATGAGTATTACTACGGTTCAAATCCATGATCATTGATCGATGATTCGCTGAAGACTGAAGACGTCAAGAGTAAAGTTTTGATTTGACTACAGTCTACACAACTGACAACACTCAACAGTGTACTCTACGCCGTACACGACTCAACTGGCAACACTACCCTAGAACTAGAATCTAGATAGTGCTAGACACTGGACTAGAGACTGGAGAATATCACTTAGACAACCTGGATCTGTATGCTTGATTGAAGGAAATGGGGAGCTAAGTTAGTGTAGTTGATCATTGGTTGATTGATGAACTGACTGTCTGCATTACTTACCGAGTAACTCGTACTCGTAGGCCGTACGAATACATACAACTACATGTTTAACTAAGTCTAGTCCATGACTGAGTCAGACTCAGAGTGACACTCGCACTGACAATTGCTGAGTGATTCAAGTTGTTGGTTGGTAGTTACTAATTACTAACAGTAACACTAACACCAGTAACCAGTAACAAACTTAGTTAAAGTTGAACAGCCTCGACTGACTTCTAGGTGGATGAGTCACTCATCGAGTGATTGGCTGCCGGACAGTGTCCTGTTCACTAAGTCTAACTCTGTTCAAGTTTCCAAATGCGACACCTTGTTTGGTACTTTGGAGTGCGCATAATACATATTGTACTACCAATTGTACCTCTAACTCTAAGCTTTGCGTTATTTCACTGTTTGTAACGCTAAGTGCAGTTTGTCAACCACCAATTCAACTCTTCAGTGAGTCACTGGCTTGATCAATGTTTACGCTCAAAACGTAATCTGGTAGTTCTCATAGTACATCACTACATGGTCTGTTGGTCGCAGTATGTCATTATGCGCCAGAAACAGGCACTGCCCTTTTTCAGAATCATCCTTTATTTTGTTAATAAGCCCACCAAGCTGTTTGAGTCTGGGTTAGTTTCTCATTGCTCAGTGCTGTAAGTTGTTTTGCAAACCTAGCTGATTATTGTCGAAACATAATTGTTTACTGTAGAAGTGTAGAAGGTCTCTAGCTACCCATGTGTAATACGCATATGTCACCTATGCTGATCCATTGTATTGTATGGCGAATCTACTGCTCCCTGTCTTCTGAAGCCACTGGGACTGTATTAAACCATTAAAACTCAACCCCATTGTCTCACGGCTTGTTGATTTTCAGGGAACTAAACAAGCTGCATCGAAATCCAAGGATGGTGCAGGTGATTCTACTGATAATGATGTAAGTATGTTTTAGTGGTAGCCTCGCTGGTTTGGTTTATATATTAGTATGTCAAGTAGTTACTGCATCACTGGCTGAGTGGTGGTGCACAGCTGTGCTCTGACTATCGGGTCTGTTGCCACCAAACTTGTCGCGTTAAGAGCGTGTGGGCGAAATATGTTGAGTTATAGTCAATGAAGACAAGTTTCAAGTAGGAAAGTTCTTGTCTTTGGATATGATTTGACAGTTTAGTAAGTTACACCCAAGTTTGAGAGTGCCCGCTTTGCTAAGGTTTGCTCGTGGCCCAAGAGCATCGCATTGCAACGCTACTCTCAACTCCCATGTTATAGATATTGAATTCCAGTATATTGGGTTTATTTCTTCCAGGTTTTTGTAGCAGACTTTTTCAGGCAATGACATTTCCTCAGAAAATATGTCACTATTGAAGATATGATTCTACTCATAAGTTCCGAGCAGGGTTTTAGATGGAGTAGTCCGACTGCGTTTCTTTGATCATGCTACTAATGCCTAACCATGCCACCCAGCGCCAAAGCAATCAATCGCTACCCAGTGAGGTGATATTGGATTCTCCGCAGCAGACGAGAAATCATGGTGTCGAATCTCATTTGAGCTCACAGGCTATTTCCATTACAACTCAGAAAGAGTGCTACCAGCAGAACTCGATAACACTTCACACGTTAAAGCTACTAGCGCGCCGTAAACTGTTCACCGTACATCGAGTGCTGAACTGCAGATACATTCACGAACACCCTCTTTACTATGAATGGGTACTCATTCAGGGCTCAAATTAGTGGCCTGTCGAGGTTTAGTCCTAATAATGTAGCCAAATACCCCATGGGCATGCACTTATCCGCTATTCGCTCACTCACTGCATGTAATTTAGTGGTGCATGAGCTTGCGTTGTTTTGCTATACTGCTTTAACCTAGTTATAACCAATCAGGTCACAACTTGGTCTTTGTTGTGACCCCAACTTTTTCATTCACCGTGGTCTTTTACTTTATTTTGGTTTTCTGCTACAAAAATTTGCTTGGACAGATGTCCCATTTTAGACCCAAGCATGATTGGTAGAGGGGTCAAAACGGGAATAGCCTAGTTGCCTGGCTGAACTGTTGTAATTTAACTGATAAGGATTAGATCCCGATTGGGTGAATGGTCATTGCTGGTTCGTCGCCAATGCAGTTTCATTCTTGGCTGATCAAGACATCTTACGGTCGTGGGAGGGTAACGCCGAGCCGCTGCCATGGAAATAATTTACCAGCACTTTTCTCTATTTCTTCTTCTATAATAATCCTTATTGTGTCTGACGCTGTGCTACCCAACAGTCCGAAATATATGTTTTATTTTCAGAAGAAAAAGTCGGGAGTTAGTAATCCCGCACATGGACCGGGAAGTCGTGTGGCCGATCACCCACCGTCCACAAACCTCGTCAAGACTCAATACTCGAGCGTCTCACCCAACATTAGAAAGGACAAGAGGCAAAACTCCTCTAGATTCAATATCTCGCAAAACCGTGAGCTACAGAAACTACCTCTTCTGAAAGGTAATATTGCGTTAGTCTCCATACACTCGCTGGCTAAACGCCAAAGTGTTTCCACTCAGCCAGTCTGTGAAGTTTGGTAAATAGATAATCAGTTAAGTGCAGCTTGCAAAAAGTTGTATGGAAATTGGTTACGCATTCACTGGCTCTACTTCAGTGGTTCTCATGGACACAGTGATGATGGCCATTGCACGCATAGTCGCTGGTCCATCCGCATCGGCACACAATTTACTATGTTCTGCTAGTGACAAGAGATACGGTAGCATCCACACACCTTCACTATGAGTGAGTCTAAGAATCTAATACAGTTTGAGTTTACACTGGCATTCCACCCACAGCATTATGGATAATTTGCAGTGAACTTTTGCTCAACCCCAGCTTATCACTTCAAGCAGACCTGACCGTAGCCCGATTGCCTCACAACGCCGTAAATGTTATCGGCAAAGGTTCTCCCGAGTCCTGATTCTCTAGCGTTTACCAGCGGTAATCGCTCGGTCAAACACAGGGGAGTAATGAGGAAGTGACAAGAAATTTGCGAAAGAATCAGTAAAATTTAAATTGTTTAGGGTATGAGAGTATGATCCGTCATTAATAGTTCTATTAGAGGGCTGACTGATTTCTCTCTATGAATATACTAGGTATACACCGCATTGCCAAGTGCCAGTTATCTACTCGTCTGTTTAGTACCTGCCATTTTGCTCATCTGTGTACGCGCAATACCACCCTAGATGTTGAGCACCACCTTTTTTATTGTTTAGATGCCACCCCTTCTGAACGAGAAGATCTGCTTATACAGAAGATTCGTCAGAGCTGTGTGCTATTTGACTTTGTCCAGGATCCGCTGTCAGACCTGAAGTGGAAGGAGGTGAAGAGAGCCGCGCTGAATGAGATGGTGGAATATATCTCGACTAACCGCGGTGTCATCACCGAACCGATATACCCGGAGACCGTTAATATGGTACACACGCACACGCTGCATCTTCTTAATGTTAATCAATGCCCTGATGGGTCATGGTGTCAGCAGGCCATGATGAAGCTACAATACTACCCAATGCTTTCTCAGTTTGAATTCTACAAGCTATATGGTTTAGCATTGCCTTGGTAGACGCCAAATGTGCCTACAAGTTCCAAAGCCGACTGGCTTCTAATCCACCTTTTTTCCTACCTATGGTGACTATGGCTGCTACAATTACTATTACAATTTACTATGCCTTTCGAGAGGTTCATCTATCTTAGGCTAAGTTTTTGTATAGGAAAAAAGCTTCAGGTGGCCAGACTATCGTGATATCTTCTGATCGATACCTTTAAAGAAACTCTTCTGCATACTAATTAGTGATAAATGAGTCCAAAATTACTAGGCCTAAAGTAATTACGAGACACCACAGAAGTATGTCTTTCTATCTTCTGTTGCATTCTCACATATAGCGAGACAGGTCTGACCACGGGTTTGCTCTTAACCTGAACACCTACAATGTCATAAGCAGCTGCTTGGCTACCTCAATACCTTGGCAGTTTGTAAATTTAATCCAATCTACTCCTGATAACAAATCGCCATCACAAATCCCAATGGTTTTAACTAAGTGAATGATGTGATTTGCTAATTCAACTATTTCGCATTTCGAGTGGAAAATATTCCAACCCACGCAATGAATTCAGGCACGCTTTTGGTAGTGACTCGAGTCATTTCAAGTACGAACCACCTAGTGTAATCGTGGTTTCCATTTGCCCCCTCCCCCATCTAAGCGGGATAGCTCGGTCTGCCACTCTGCTTGCAATCGTGAGAACCTTGATTTGAATCCAGATCACAGGGGACCCTGTTGAAAGTCTGAGCTTCTCACATTTTTACTAGCTCCTACTGCTCCAACAAGCCCGGGCTTAGGAGGTCCATTAAATAGGATGGCCAAGTGTCAGAGTAGAATTTTATAAGAAAAAAGAACACATCGCGACTCCACGATTCACCTGCCTACCACTCTACACAGTGTTACCTCAAACCCGACTCAATGGGCACCCTGACATGGAATCTCGTGTTTTGTCTCGCATTCAATCCACCCTCTCCAGCGCCTCCGGCAACGCACGCATATAGAGCTCTGCTATTTGTAGTAGTATATACCGAACCAATGGTAAGGTTATCTTTGGGTGTTTACAGTTCTGTATTAATCTGTTTCGGACACTACCGCCATCTTCGAATCCCACGGGAGCGGAGTTTGACCCCGAAGAGGACGAGCCAACCCTGGAGGCGGCCTGGCCGCATCTGCAGATGGTATATGAATTCTTTCTGAGATTTTTAGAAACTCCAGACTTTCAGCCTAACACAGCCAAAAAGTTCATAGACCAAAACTTTGTTACTTTGGTAAGTTTCTAGCCCGCTGTGGCGGCAATGAATCCATTTTCGCACTCGTCATATATTTTGCTCGTGTTGTCACAGTTGACATAAGCCAACCGGTGAAGTGTTCTGTTAGTCGGGTTTTACCTCTGGTACGCTATTGATGGGTGTTACCATGAATCTGACAAGCACAAGGTTTTTATGACATTTTGGCTGAAACGTGAGTGTAACAATGTCTATATCAGTGGTCGTGTATTAATAAGAAAATGTGCTAATAGTATGTAAGTGCATGCATCAATGGACCCTCTTGTCCGGCACAGTCAATTCCAATTCAGCATAGGCCTACTTTGTTTTTGGCATTCTCTGACTGACTGCAGACTATTTGTCTAATAGGTTTGCGCTGCTTTACAAAGTGAATTCGTTTTCACTATTGATACCGACTCAGCTAGATTTATAAAAGCATAACCAGTGGCTGACTGAATGGTATGAATGCTATTATAACAGCTGGCTAGTAGAATACCTAGGTGGTTTTCACCCTAAGGCAAACCATGACCTGTTTATTAGAATGACCCTCACACCTAGGGGATAGGCTGCTGAGGTTCAGGATAGAAGTGTATAGCATTTTAATCATTACTGACTGACCCCTACAGCCCTTGCTAGTTCTTCCTATGCATATCAAGTGAATTGCACTTACATGAGTTACTCACAGGTTTACTGACGCGGCCCAGATTAACTCGTGCTATTGTCTTTTTGCAGTTATTAGACTTGTTTGACAGTGAAGATCCGCGAGAAAGAGACTATCTGAAAACAATCCTACATCGAATCTATGGCAAATTCTTGGGTCTCCGCGCGTTCATCCGAAAGCATATCAACAATATATTCTATAGGTATGTTTTATTCACGTAATCAGTCTACCTATCATCTTGATCTCGGCGAGCTTCCCAATCAGCCACTCACTGACTCACCATCATGTGGACCAGATGATCTACCCACTATTCCACTGAATCATTTCACTAGATGACTGATTGGAGCCCCCTATTCAAAAGACTGACTTACCCCCCCCCAAGACCAACAGATCCACCGATGACTGACTCATCGACCGAATGACCGACTGATCCACCCAAAGACTAACTGGCTGTTTACTAACTAGGACTGACTAACTCTCCTTAAACTCGCTTTATCTTGGACATTCATCGGGTTGTAGTTTTATATACGAGACTGAGAGGCATAACGGTGTTGCCGAATTACTGGAGATCCTAGGTAGTATTATCAATGGTTTTGCTCTACCGCTGAAAGACGAGCATAAAGCATTCCTGCTCAAAGTTCTGCTTCCATTACACAAAGGTAAGCACGCGCAATCGCCTGGTAACCTCGGGTAGAAGCCGCATCCCGGTGCAAGGTTATGTAACCCAGAGCAAGTCGACTGGATTGATCTGTGACTTTCAAATACTAGCAGAGAAAGCATTCTACGGTGATTGACCGCACTGTTTTCCAGTAATTCTTTATTGCGTTATCATTCATGATTACATCAGGTCATTGATGAGGAGTTTCTGAAAACTGATTGACTATAATCAGTAAGGTTGTCCCATTGATTGGCTGGATAATACCGAGTGACCTACTAGAATTAACTGCATTGGTTGCCTTTTGTAGCTGCGAATAGACTCAGCAGTAAGGTAGCCTATGTTTTAATTATGATATTTAAATGGTGCGGCAGAAATGAAACGAGACATATCCAAAGTGCCGCAGGATGTAAGCCATTGCCAGCCTCGGGCTTTCTTCTCGCCCAATATTTAACTTCCGCATCCAGCCTCACCATTCGTCTGCACCTGTGTTGTAGTGCGGAGTTTGGCCGCTTACCATCCTCAATTGGCGTACTGTGTGGTGCAGTTCCTGGAAAAAGACCCAACTCTGACCGAGCCGGTAGGGTAGAACTTAGCATATATCCCTGTTTTTACTTGTTATATTCATATTTTGTATTATTAATTCTGTGCACGGTCGTGGAGTTTGCTCCCTGGTTAACAAGGAGATTTTGTCAGCGCTGAATTGAGATTGGATGCTATTCCTGTCGCCATCATTGACTTTCCTGGGATTAGAACCCACAACTCACTGCGCCCAAATCATGTATTCTAACCACTAAGCCACGGCTGCTCCATCTTTGTCTAGTGGTTCATTTGGGTTCCCTCTTTGCTCCGAATCTCGACAAGGCCTCTGAGAGGTTCTCCTATCAAGAGATAAAGAATTCTCTGAATAACAGATACTGCTCGCTCCCAAGGATGTGGTTTCAAAGTAAAGGTTACTCTACATTGCAATCTAATCGAATCAAGAAGAAACATGTATAAGACAGGCAACAGTCTGTAACAACCAGCATTGAAGTGTGGGACCTGCTGTGAAAGTAACGCGTCTTACAGTGCTCAGTGCTGTTTATTCTTGTTCGGCTACCATGTCTGGTGTATAGATGTTGCAAAAGCCATAAATATATTTTTTATGTCTATGGCAGGAGACCAGTAGTATAATGGTGGAAGTTTTATGATCTTTCTAAACTATTACCACCGCCAAACGCTGATGAGGCCAAACAGTGATCAGTCGTGAGATAATTGTCAACTGGAATCCCAGAGGCCCTCGTTGGTTATATCGAGCCATAGTGAGCTGAGATTGGGTCCATCCCACGCCTATCCCAGTGGGAATGGGCAGGATGTAACATTACTCCTCGAATAACTCTGGTGAATCCCGACAGTGATGGGAGTTGAGCTATGGACCAGTGCCATCATCTGTTAGCCCGACCTATCCGAGATGCTCCGTGATTTTGTTTTGTCTCTAAATTCTACTCAGGCACTTGGTCATCCTATTCAACGGACCTCCCAAGCCTGAAGCTTGTTGGAGCGGTAGGAGTTATGATAAATAATTATGAGGAGCTCATCACAACGGGGGCTCGCGATGAGCTGGATTCGAACCAAGGTTTTCCGTTCGCAAGGCCGGCGCTTTAACGA
>Ga0224501_10002382_pt1 | contig 14768 bp, 16 predicted proteins | sample SF_Oct11_sed_USG_4_FD_169105 | JGI IMG/M metagenome (GOLD analysis project Ga0224501, IMG submission 169105) | Sediment microbial communities from San Francisco Bay, California, United States - SF_Oct11_sed_USGS_8_1 | ecosystem: Environmental > Aquatic > Marine > Sediment | place: USA...
ACCAATGACAACAAAAATAGAAAGAAAGGAAGAAAAACTAAGCTCGCTTGTTTTAAGACCAGACGAAGCGCCAGAAGCCAAAAAACCCTTAGTAGGCTTTCCGACAGGCACCTTCATAGATCACTTCTTCATAACACCAGAAGGAAAAAGCCTAAAGGGCGTACCAATATGCGGACAATTCGCAATCACAGGCTTGCCAGGTGCTGGAAAATCCATACTTGCCGAAGAAATAGCAGTTAGAGTGGCAGCCTCAGGAAGAAGAGTGCTTTATGCAACAGCTGAAGACACCTGGAAAAGCGCAACCCCACGCTTTGATTTGCAATCTCGGCTAAAGCAGAAAGCAGACATCTTAGGCTTGGACTGGAACAAGGTCCGTGAAAACCTTTTTGTGCTTGACACTGTGGCTTATCCGGAACTGCGGGATTGGACCACTTTCGCTGAAACCTACCGTTACGTTGCTGAAAAGGAGAAAATCGAACTGGCCATAATTGACTCTGTGACTGTGCTTGAAGCCTACCGTGGAGCACTAAAATACCGCGTCATGGAACTAGCCAGATACAATCAAGTTCACGGAGTAACAGCTTTGTATGTGAACCAGAGAAGCAGAGAAATTTGGGACAGTTATGAAATGGCTGGCGGCGTAGGCTTAGCCCACAACCTAGACGGAACAATAATAGTGGATTATGGAAGGGTTTACTGGCAAGACCAGCAAGTCGACTTAGAAGCAAACAGAGGAGAATTCGTCCGCATCGCCCGCGTCCTAGACTGTAGAATGTGCAATTTTGAGAGAAGAAGAATAAGGGTTGACATAACACCAGACGGCTTTCTGAAAGCGTTAGAACCCATACCAAAAACTGAAGAAACAAAACAGTAGTGAACGAGTAAATGTCGATGGTTAAGCCGCCATCCTCCAGCCATCCTTATGTTGTGGTTGTGGCTTCGGATAAACAAACACAACCACAATATAAGCCACTTAGCAATTGATTAGATTATTTACGCATCACTGCAACAACGCAGTAGGCAAGCAATCCAGCGATGAAAATATAGAATAGATAATAATTGAATAAACTTGCAGTTAAATATTCTGAAACTAAAAGTGCAAGGGAAAGTATGTTCGTCATCCAGAATGATGCACGTTCTACTTTTTCTACTGGTACGCTTAACGGTCTACGCCATGCAAATAGAATCCATGCAACTCTGAAAATTAATCCAGCTATCATGAGCACAAACAGCAGAAACCAATCAACAATTTGTGCAATTGCATAAGAATACGTTAGAAATGCAAAACTAAGTAGCATCATAGTCCAAAAAGCAACACCTTCTGGTCTTTTTAAAAAATCTTTTGAATCCAAATTTTATGTTACTCCTTGGTTGCGTGAAATGGTTTCAGTTTTTCCACAATGTCTTTCGGAATTTGTGTGGCTTTCCCGGTTTGCTTGTCAGCTGCTACAATTACCACGTAACCATTTGCCAACAAAACTGCTGATTCTTTATTGAAAATTTTGAAGCCGTATTTTATGGATTTTTCCTTTAATTCCTCTATAGCTAATTCTACTTCAAGCAAATCGTTGAATTTCGCTGGGCTTTTAAATTGGCAAAAGGATTCAACCCTTGGAAGCCAAATCCCCTTATTCATAAAGTCGTTGAAGCTGAAGCCCAGATGCCTATAGAATTCTTCTTCTGTTCTCTCGAAAAATCTGAAATAGTTGGAGAAATGCACGACTTGTGCGGCGTCAGTGTCTGTCCATGAAACTCTAAAAGAGGTCTTGAAAGCAGTGGATGGCATGAGTTTCACTTATGAAAGTTTATCCTTTCTTGTATAAATAAAGCGTGTGTGATGGATATCCAAGTTTTGGGTTTTCGCAGAAATTCTTAACCTTAACTGGTTTCCACCCTATAATTTCATAATCATGAGAAACCACACGGACGCCATGTTTAAGTTCAGTCTCAAGTTTAGGCTTAACCTTCTCATTTGCACTCGTTGTTAAATATAGAAAAACAACATCCGCCGAAGTCAGGTCCACTTTAAACATGTCACCATTCACTACTGTTACTCTATTTTGAAGCCTATGCTCATAAACGGCGCTTAATGCCCTTTTCACCAAGTCTTCCCTTAATTCGACGCCAACAGCTCTGGCACCAAAATCCTTCGCAGCCATTATCAATGCTCTTCCGTCTCCAGCACCCAAGTCGAAGAAAACCTCTCCAGGTTTTAATTCGGCGAGGATAAGCATTTGACGGATTACTGGAAGCGGACTTGGAACATAAGGTGCTACAAACAGCTCATGAGCCTCCGTTCACACGTGGCTATTATTTCTGGATTAACCAGATGTTTCGTTCTTTTAAAGATTTTCTACACAATTTTAAGCAACATATGTGGCTCTTTTAGGCTTTGGTCTTCTTTCTTCTCCACATTTCATGCAGCTTTGAGCACATAGTTCAAGGTATTTTCCTTCATCCGCCAATACTGCCTCCGCAGCTTTGCTGCACAGTTCACTTGGCTCTTCACATCCAGTCTCTTTACAAAGGTTTGATATAGAAAGGCATATGTCACGTACATCTTTGGGGTCTAACACAGCACGGTTTGTGCGAACAAGTAAGCACATTTCCCTTGCCAGAACACATGTTTGAACATATTTAATTCTTTTAAGCACTTCTTCTCGCAGTTTTTTCCGACTTATTTCCAAGCTGTTTTTCTCCTCACACAAGTGATAAGAATGTTTACGCACAATAAGGTGGTCATTCATTTAAAAGTTATTGTAAGTTTTAGTTATCGCCAGAATCTTTTGCTCATGGCTTTGCGTTCAGCTTCAAGAACCAACTCATAAAATCTATCATTAAGTTTAGGTTCTTCTCTAAGGACTCCTATAACATCTGATGGCCGAACTCTTCTGGTGCATAATGCCACAACAGCAGGTTTTCCATATCTCGCTATTAACTGCGCCGTTTGCAACGCCCACCTCTGCAATTTCTCCTCACCTTTGGTTAACTTTTCGCCCTTCTTTTCGATTAGGGGAAGAGCTTTTTCTTCTTCTATTTTAAGAAGCCCTATTGCTACGGAGCCGCATCTTGGACATTTCGGCTTGTCCGGCAAGTCTTTAACACATATCATTTCCATATAATCCCAACAGTTTGTGCATACGAAATTGCAAGTTTCATTAAGTAATCGTGCCTTTGCAGATTCTATTAGCACGGCTCGCATCCTTTCAGGAGGAATCAGGTCAGTTTTCATGCTCACTCGTTCAATGCCCACACGAGCAACGGGAGTTGCGTTTCCGCCAGTTTCGATTTTCTGCACTTGAATTTCGCCTTCTCGAATTTTTCCGAGAACATCAACAAGTCTTTCTAGGTCCAAATCCTTTGTGAACACTTCTTTTAAGGCTTCTTCGTAGATTGGTGTGCCCTCAAAGCTTTTTATCAGTCTTTGGAGGCTCACGCTGCTGAAGTCAGCCCATTTCTTTAGGGCTCCGAAACGTCTTGCTACGTGAATCATTCTTCGCTTGAAAAGTCCTGTTTTCACGGTTGCCCTTGTTAGGCTGTCTCTTACTGCTTGATCTGACATAGCTCGCATTTCGTTAAACAACGTGACCATTTGGTCCGCATTTGCAGCACCCATTGTCTGTATGAAGATGCGGTATGGGTCATGTTGAACCACGATGCTGTATCCGATTTTTTCAGAGAGCAACTGACCCAACAATTGGGCTAAGGCTCTGTTCGTAAGTGAACCGAAGTTGGTATGAATTATGACAAATTGTTCCCAGTCTTCGACTATTATTCGTTTGTCTGTAGGAACTGGAAATCCAGCGTTCACATGCTCTATTGTTTCAGCTAACGCACGTAAAATGGTGTCTTTATCAGACGGATATTGCCCACTTAACTTATCAGCAATCTCTTCAGGTGAAAGCCCGTTCTTCATTTGTTCTTCAACAAAACCTCTAATGGAGCCCACTTCCTGCGCCACTTCGAATGGCACTGGAATTTCTTCGCCTATCCAGCTTGGTATAGCCCCAGTGGGGTCGTCAACAGGTTTCACGTGCACTTTTTCTCCGGAAACATGTAGAATTCGCCATGCGGTTCCTCTGATGATGAATTTTATTCCCGGTTTGCCGTATTCAGCCATGAAGGCTTCATCTAATATTCCTACTGCAGAGTCGCTTGATTCATCAACCACCAGATATTGTTTCTCGTCAGGTATCATGGATAAGTTCCCAAAATAGTATTCGAAAAGGGCTTTCGTTCTTCTCGGTTTTAAGGCTATTTTGTCTTCGAAGGAAACCCACGTTAGGCGTGGAAAACGTTGATGCATATACCTAAGAATTTTTTCAACATCTTCTATTGTTAAATCCTTGTATGGGTAAGCGTTTCGGAATATTTCCAAGATTTCGTCGAATTGCCATCTTCTCCTCCTAAGCAGTAAACCGGCTATTTGATGTGCCAAGGCGTCATAGGGCTTAGGGGGGACTTCAACGGGTTCCAAATCTTCTTTTAGGGCTTTTCGGGCTATGGCTAAGGCTTCAAGCGTGTCATCAGAATCCATCGTAACAATTATTCCTTCGGCTATGCGTCCAATCCTGTGACCGCTTCGGCCTACACGCTGTATCAGCCTCGTAACCTGTCTTGGACTCATGTACTGTATGACTAGGTCTATGCGTCCAATGTCTATGCCTAACTCGAGGCTGCTTGTGCAGACAAGTCCTTTCAGTTCGCCGTTTTTTAGTCCTCTTTCAGCAGCTATTCTGGAAGGCTTGGCAAGGGAGCCGTGATGTATTGAGACTGGGAAGTCCATGTCCCAAACCTTGAATCTGCTTGCCAAAACTTCAGATACTGCCCTCGTGTTCGTGAACAAAAGCACAGATTTACGTTTGCTTATGTAGTCGCGGATTATCCGTAGTCTAGCAGCAACTTCCGGATGCGTATAAAGCCTTGAAGAAAGCCTTAAATCTTCGGCTTCGGGTTTTGGAAAGACTATTTTAAACCTCAATATTCTTGCGACTGGAACGCGGACGATTTCAACGCTTCTCCCGTTTCCTACGAGAAACTGAGCCACTTTTTCTGGACTACCAATGGTAGCGGACAATCCGATTACTTGGAAGTCTCTGCCTATAATCCACCTAAGCCTTTCCAAAGCTAGAGACAACTGGCTACCACGCTTGCTGTCAGCCATCTCATGCACTTCATCAATTATTACCCAGCGCACATGCCGCAGGTGCTGACGCAGAATCCAGCCTGGCAATATAGCCTGCAAAGTCTCAGGAGTCGTGATTAAGATGGTCGGTGGACTTCTGGATTGTCTTGTCCTCTCCTTCGTTTCAGTATCGCCGTGCCTAACAGCCAATTTTATGTCTAGATTGTTGCACCACCATTCAAGTCTTTCAAGCATGTCCCTGTTTAAGGCTCGTAAAGGCGTAATATACAAAACCTTTATGCCCGGAATCCTCTGCGGTTCTTGAAGAAGCATGCTTAAAACCGGCAAAACAGCAGCCTCAGTCTTGCCAGTAGCTGTAGGCGAAATAAGAAGAACATTTTTTCCCTCAAGAATTTTTGGAATAGCCTTCTCTTGTGGCTTTGTTGGTTTTGAGAACTCTCTCTTCTCAATCAGCCTTCGAACTGGCTTAACAAGCAAGTCAAAAGCGTTTTCCGAAGAGTCTTTCAAGTTTGGATTGACCTCGAATGCTAAGGAATACAGCGGAAAAGCTAGGGTAAAAGCATTTTGGAAGGGTTCTTGTGTAATTGCTCCGTGGCTTAGAGAAGCTGGTCAGAATTCAATTTGAACTGGCAAATGAATGGTATAGAAATACGTGAAGGTGCGAATAAGGAAAAGGGCTAGTCTATTGGTGCGACATGTGCTTTTGTTCTTATCACTGGTGTATGCGCATAGTCTCCCCAGCTTCCAGCCACCACCAGCTTATCAGAAACAGCGTTCACATTCTGCAGCAAATTTAGCAAATTATCTAAGAGCCTAGACTTCTTTAAAGCACCAGCTATTTCACCGTTCTTAACAGCGTAAAGCCCCATCCTCAAAACACTTGTAAAGTCTCCACGTGTCGGATTCGTCAACCGAGTGTAATGAAAACGGCGAACAAGCAAGCCCTGCTTCGTCTCTTCCAGGATTTCTTCACGCTTCCATTTCCCAGGCTTAAAGTACGGGTTTCTAGGAACGGGAATCGGCTCCCCGTTATAGTTTTTGCCTGGAAAAGCGCTCACACCAACAGCAAATGACGCCCGAACAGCACTTCCAGTTGTCTTCTTCTGTTCGATAGCTCCATAAAAGCTGTCGTAAACGAATTTTTTCAAAGCGCCTCTATCAATTATGATTTGCTTTTTCGATGGTGTTCCTTCATCATCCACTGGCGCTGAACCTACACCGTTAGGCATTAATGGGTCGTCAATCAAGGTTACTTGTGAGCTTGCGACTTTTTTGCCTAGTTTGTCCAGAAACAGCGGGAAGTAAAGCTTCGCAATCATTGGACTTACTAAGTAAGAAATGTAACCAAGTACTCCTACGGCTGGTTCATAATCTAAAATGACTGTATAGGTGTCTTCCTTTAACTTTTGAGATTTCAGCCCAGAAACAGCCATCTCCGCAGCTTTCTCTCCAATATTCTTGGGTTTCAATTCTTTTATGCTTCTTCCAGCAGTTGCTTCAGAACCCTCAGAAACATTTTTGCCATTCTTAGCAGTTGCACTTAAACTGGCTTCAAAGAAAGTTCCCATATTTTTAGCTGAAACTCCATGACTGTTCAACACTAAAGTTTCATAATTCACAACGTTTAACACTCCAGCATTATCCACGATTTTCTTACTGTGCGCCATTGATGCATCCACCATGCCATAAGCAAGCTCAACAGCTTTTTCAGATGGAAGCTCAGCTAGCTTCTTGTCATAGATTCCAGCAACCTTCGGCATTTTCCCAAGTTTTGGAAAAGAATACTTGCAGGGTAGCTTTCTGGCTTTTGCCGTAGATACAGCCGCATCCACAAGTCTCTCCAAAGATTTCTTTGAAAGGTCTGCTGTTGAGCTGAAGCCTAACATGTTACCCTTAATGACTCTTAATCCTACACCTATGTCATGCACACCCTTGGATTCGAAAACAGCGTTGTTAACCAAACGTATGGTAAGCACTTTATTTGAAACCAAATAAGCCTCAGCTTCATCAAGCCCTTTCTTCTCAGCAATTTTTAGAATAGCATCTCCCGTTTCTTTAAAACTTGTTAAAATCGATGCCATGCTATTTCACCCCCAAAATTGTGGCTACTCCGCGAATGTATGGACCTCCATTTCCAACGTAAAGTGATTGCATAGGGTCTCCTTTCCCGCATCCAGGCAGAGGCACAATCTCAACTTTTTTCGTGACAGCGCTTATGCTTTTGAAGAATTTAGGCGCTATGGATGTTAAGGCTACGTCTCTCAAATGCGTAGTCAATTCTCCGTTTTTTATTTCGTAGGCTTCTTGGGCGCTGATTGTCCAGTTGTAGCGTTTATCATCTATTGATGGATGCCGCATACAAGAGATTAAGTATCCATGCTTAGTTTCTTCGATTAACTCCTCTTTCTTCCAGTTGCCCTCACCAAAGAAGGTGTTTGACATACGTATCAACGGAATATACTCAAAAGTGATTGCACGCATCCCAGCGTTGGGCTTAACGCCGAAGATAGCGGCGGTTTCACGACTGTGCATATGTCCTTTCAAAACACCTTTTTCAATAAGCACTTTCCGTTCAGCCTTCACACCTTCATCATCAAATTGGTAGTAGCCTAAAGTGCCTGGAATCGCAGGGTCGTCATAGGCTGTGAAGTAGTCTGAGCCTATTTTCTCACCGATTTTCCCAGCCCACCATGTCGTTCCAGCCCAAGCGGCTTCACGTCCAAGAACCCTATCAGCTTCGCTTGGATGCCCAACAATCTCATGAACAAGCAGAGCCGCATAGTCATTGTCAACGATAACTGTGGCGTCTTTTTCAGTTTTAGCGGCTTTGGCTTTCAGCAGACTTTCTGCCTTACGCCCAACCTCTGAACCTATTTTTTCCATGTCATTCTTTTGAAATATTGCGTATCCTCCAGAGTGCCCCACAGTTCTTTCATAGAACTGCGTCATATCGCCTTTCTTAGAATCGGCTTTCAATGAAACCCATGCCAACGAGTTGAAAAAACGAATTTTTGCACCATCATTGTTTACAAAGACTTTATGAATTTTTATTCCAGTATATTCCGCAAGTCCCCGAACAATTTTCTTGGATGTGTGCAGCTTTTTCTCCCAAGTGATTATCTGTTTCAACTTATCCTCGAAAGCTATGTCTTCAAGGTCAACCTTCACCTTAGTCTTGTAAGAGGTTTCGTACGGCTTTGCTGGCGCAAGTTTAACCGGTGTTGGAACATGTTTGCTTGACGCTTTTCCCACTTTGAACGCAATTTCCGTGGCTTGTCTTATGCCTTTTTTGGTTAAATCTGTTGTTGACTGGAAACCCCATGCACCATTAACCAATGTTCGGATGCCCATTCCACGCTTGCGATTGATGGTTCCACGCTGAACCTTACCATTAGCAACTATTATAAGCTCGTTGTAATGGTCTTCAAACCTAGCGTCAACATATTCTGCGCCAAGTTTAGAAGCATGTTCAACAGCAAATAAAGCCAAATCTTCTTCCATAATCCATTCCATCCAGTTACGTATGCCTTTTTAGCCTTTAACTTAAAAGTTTTTGCAGCAACACATCTTTCTTTGTAAAAAACATGTTTAAACTTGATGTTCAAGTAAAGATTTTCTACCCAAAAACAATGGAAAGTTTTTTATCTATCATCATTAGAAACCATGGTTATCGAAACATATTGGAGGAAATTAAATGGCTAGATGTCCAAAATGCAGAACCGAAGTTTCGAGACCGAGAAAAACATGGAAGATGGCTGGACGCCCAGACAAATCAGGCAAAAGAATGCAGTTAGAAATTGGACTTTTCGACTGTCCAAACTGTAAGAAAACCTTCCGAGAAGTACTGAGCAAAAAGAAAATCTAAACGGCTAGAAAATTCTGGCGACCTCACATGCCGAAAAAGCAAACAAGACAAAACATTTGCCCGGAATGTGAAACACTCGTAAAAGACCCGTATAAGACATGGGAGCTTGTCGCTCCGTTTCCAGACAAGAAAATGAGAATTACAGTAACAATCTTTGGCATGTACGAATGCCCCAAATGCGGTAAAAAATTCAGGGCTGTTGTAAGTAAAGCCAAACTGGGTACAGAAGGTATAGAGCTTTAGGCTCACAGCCTACAATTTCCCTTTTTATTTTTCGAAAAATAAGAGGTAAGTTTTAAAACAGAGAAGCCTAAATCAACAAGAACATTTCAGCTCAAAGAGGACATAACATTGGCGGTAGCAAAGCTTAAACAAATCTGGGAAAACGAGTATTTCAAAACCGCAATAATGATTGTTCTAATGATAGCAATAGTTTTCGGATTCTGGTATGGCTCGCAATTAGTGCTGAACACACAATATCCCGGGTTAGCAGTGGCCTCTGGCAGCATGTGTACGGTAAAGGGTATGAGATGTGACGGATGGTCCCATCCATTTGAAACTACACTTCACATAGGAGACTTAATCATTGTTCAAGGAATAAACCCTGAAGAGATTAAGGCAGCTCCGTACCCTGATGGTGATATTATCGTATTTCGTCAACAGTATGCTGGTGGTGAATTAATAGTCCATAGGGCTATTGCAAAAGAAAAAAGGGATGACAAGTGGTATTTCCAGACACAGGGCGATGGCAACGCTGGACCTGACTCCCCAACCCCAAATATTCCAGAGGATCACGTGATTGGTAAAGTTGTTTTGCGGATTCCTTGGGTTGGGCATATTGCACTTTTTCTGCGCAATTCTTCCGGAATATTCATAATACTCTTTTTTATAATTATCCTAGTAATCATAGAGTTTATTATTCCAGTGTTTATAGGCAAAGAAGCTGAAGCTGAACGGAAGGAAAACTTGGAAAAAGCTTTTGAAACCTAAGGCTTTATAAATAGTATTTAAGCATTCACTGTAACAAGTGATCTTTCATGCCAAAGGTTAAAGCCATAATAAAGATTGAAAATGTTGTTGCTTCAGCAACCTTAAACCAGAAGGTTGATTTAAACGCTGTTGTGAAGGGTTTTCCAGGAGTGGAATATCGTCCAGAACAGTTTCCCGGATTAGTATTTAGGCTGAAAAGACCGAAGACAGCTACATTGATTTTTAATTCTGGAAAAATGGTTTGCACAGGAGCAAAGTCGGAAAAGGAAGCACGTAGGGCAGTTATGAAGGTGGTTAAGGAACTAAAAAAGAGTGGAATAATCATCATTGGCAAACCGGAGCTAAAAATCCAAAATATAGTTGCTTCTGCAAGTTTAGGTGGAAGAATAGACTTGGAAAAGGCAACATATTCCCTTGGAAAAACAATGTACGAGCCTGAACAGTTCCCGGGATTAATTTACAGGATGGGTGAGCCCAAAGTTGTCATACTATTGTTTGCAAGTGGAAAACTTGTTTGCACAGGAGCGAAAAAGGAACAAGATGTTTATGACGCGGTACATAAGCTTCATGAGATACTAGAGGAACAGGACCTCATGTTCTATGAATAAACCACTAAACTTCAGCTGCTTTTCATTTTTTAATTTGCTTCAAAATGGTTTTCAATTGAGCTTCGTCTATTGCCCCAATTTCATATAGTTTGTCGGCTATTTCGCTTATTTTAAGCAGTGCATGAAGTTTTATTCCACTTTCCTCAAGTTTTTCCCTTCCCCCTTCTTCCCTATCCAGAAGCACTACCGCGCCAGTTGTTACTCCACCTTCAGCCGTTATGGCTTTCGCTGCTTCTTTCAGAGATAAACCCGTTGTGATTAGGTCGTCGATTACTAAAACACGGTTTCCGGGTGCAATAATTCCTTCTATTCTCCTCTGTCTTCCATGGAGACGCACGCCTTTGCGAATGTACAGAAATGGTTTCTTCAAATTGTAGGCAAGTAGGGATGCAAAGGGTATGCCAGCAACTGGAATTCCAGCTATTCTCTCAAAGTTTTTCACGCCTATTTCTTCATTTATGAATTTCACGTAGAAACTGCAGACTTTTTGAAAGGCGTCTGGAAAGCTTGGAACTATCCTCAAGTCTATGTAGTAGGGGCTTATTTTTCCACTTGTAAGTTTGAAGGCTCCGAATTGCAGGGCACCTATTTTGTTCAGAATTTTGCAAATCTCAACTTTGACGGTTTCTCTGCTTTTTTCTATAGGCAATGTTTCACATCCTCTTAGAAACTTGGTAAATTTTACCTACCTCGGGAATTAAACATGTAACATTTGGCATTTCCTTTTTGAGGAGTTCGGCGAACCTCTTTAAGTCTGCCGTTGAGCCAGTATGATAGGGGACAACCACTTTAGGCTTTGTCAACCTAGCAATTTCAACACCGGTTTCAGGCGAGGTGCCAGGCGCAATCCCAACGGTGCAAAAGACAACGTCAAGTTTTTCTCTTTTGCCTATGGCTACCATCTCTGGAAATGGTAAACTGTCTGCTGTGTGGAAAACTTTGACTCCGTCCTTGCTTGTAATTATGAAGGATACAGGCGTGGCTGCTGGTGGATGATTACAATTTTCAGCTTTCACAGAAACTTCGCCGAACTTCACTTCTGAACCAAGTTGAATTTCATGCAATTTTTCTGGAGGAATTACGTTCTGCAATCTTTTCGCAGATGTAGGGTCAGCCACAACCATGCATTGCGTGAGTTTATGGATTTCTGAAACAACTGATTGATCTAAATGGTCATAATGCTCATGGGTGATTAAAACAGCGTCAACGTTTTTGAAATCTCGGGGTTTAACATCCACGGGGTCTATAACTAGTGTTTTTGTGGGGGTTTTAATGGTTACTCCAGCGTAGCGGTTAAGCCACACAAATAGAATTTCGTTTTTTTCAGGGGTTTTTGTTTCGATTGACATGTTCCTCACGGTTAATAATTATTGTGTTTGGGTTTTAAAGCACTTGTGCTGCTATTTTGTTGGAAGTTTGTTTGATTGTGTTAAGGTAGTATCGTTTTCAACTAGATGCGATGTCGAGAGTCGACTTTCGCTTTTCACTCAATAATCCTACGTTTGTAGTATTTAGGTAGTTTTCTAATAGATTTTCTTCTTTCCTCGATAAGGCTTAATAGTTGCTGTTTACGTGTTTTCATATTCAAGTGATGTCTTATGGTTGATGTTTGGCTTCCTTATGGAAGAACGGAGGTTTGTGTAAGGGTTCCAACGCGAAATTTTTTGGGTTCAATTGAACCGAGGGAGAAGCCTAGAGTGCCAGATCCTAGGGCAGAGATTGAAAGGGCTTTAAGGGAGCCTATAGGCTCCAAAACTTTAAGGGAGATTGTTAAGCCTGAACATAAAGTGGCAATAGTTGCTGATGATGCAACCAGACCGGCACCGAGCCACCTGATGGTTCCGCCATTACTTGATGAATTAAACATGGCTGGTGTTAAAGATGAGAACACAACGGTCATTTTTGGTTGTGGCACACACAGAGCTGTTACGCATGAAGAAGCTGTAAAATTGTTGGGTGAAGAGGTTCTTAACCGTGTGAAAGCCATAAGCCACGATTGCAATGCTCAAGACTTGGTTTATGTAGGTAAAACTCGGAAACATGGAACAGAAGTCTATTTAAACAGTGTTTTCGCTGAGGCAGACGTGAAGATCTTAACAGGAGACGTATGCTTCCACTATTATGCTGGTTACGGCGGAGGAAGAAAAAGCGTTTTACCCGCGATTACTGGCGAAGAAACGATAAAGCACAATCATGTCATGCTTTTGCATCCGAAAGCCAAAACCGGAGTTTTGGAAGGAAACCCAATCCACGAGGACATGGTTGAAGCCGCAAAACTTGCAAAAGTAGACTTCATTTTAAATGTTGTAATTAACAGTAAAGGCGAAGTTGTCAAGGCTTTCGCAGGCGATTTTGAACAAGCATTTTATGAAGGAGCAAAACTTGTTGACGAAATGTACCGAGTAACAATAGACCGCAAAGCAGACATAGTTGTTGTTAGTCCTGGTGGATATCCGGCGGATGTAAACCTTTTCCAAGCCTACAAAGGCGTTGACAACGCCCTTGAAGTGGTTAAACGCGGCGGCGTAATAATTTTAGCAGCTGAATGCCCAGAAGGACATGGAAACCAGGTCTTTTATGATTGGATGGTTAAGTTCAAGGATTTAAAAGCCGTTGAAAGGGAGATTAAGCGCAGTTTTGTTTTAGGTGGACATAAAGCCTACTATTTAATGAAAGCCTTGCAAAAGGTTCAGATAATCCTAGCTTCATCAATGCCAGACTATTATGCCACGAACATTTTTAAACTAAAAACAGCTAGAGCCGTAAACGATGCCTTAAACGAAGCATTTAGTGTCGTTGGAAAAAAAGCCAAAATCTGGGTAATGCCCCATGGAAACTCCACACTACCCGAAGTCAAAGCGAAAGAAGAGTGAAAATGCTTACGGCATGTTTGAAAAGTAGTTTTAAATATGACAGAGTTAACCTAACCGTAAATTCATATTAAAGATAGAGTGGGAAGGGAAAACGCAATTGCAGCAGACTTTCATATTGCGAAAGTTCAACATAAACGACTTGAAACGCGTTACATATATTAACCGTGTTTGTTTACCAGAGAATTATACGGACTACTTCTTCATTGATTTGCATCGCAGATTTCCTGAAACCTTTCTCATAGCAGAGGAAGACGGAGAGGTTGTAGGCTACATAATGTGTCGCATGGAACTAGGCTTATCAAGTTTTGGTTTTCGTGGCTTAATCAGGAAAGGACATATTGTCTCGGTTGCTGTTTTGCCTCAGCATAGGCGTAAAGGCATAGGACAAGCCTTGATTAAAAGGGCTATGGAGAACATGCAACTGTATAATGCGAAACAATGCTTTCTGGAAGTTAGAGCAACCAACACAACAGCAATTAACCTATATGAAAAGTTAGGATTCCAAGTCACTCGCAAAATTCGAAGCTATTATGCTGACGGGGAAGATGCTTACGTTATGAGTGGGAAACTACCTTTTAAATGATACATGAAAAAAATTAGATGTGTGAATATTCTGTCTTTTCGTTTAGAAAGTTTATTGCTTGAAGTATAGATTTTGCGAATCCCAATAAGCTGAGAAGCATGGCAATTATCAGAAACAAGCGAAGGTCAACAATCAAGTTTATATTTTGGAAGGTTATGCCCATTATCCCACCTTTTAACGATAAAATCAAATAAAGAATCACAAACAACGCCTTAGCCGCATTAAGAAAATGTTGAAAAATCGTTCCGGAAGTTAGCTCTCCAACAATGATTAAGAAAATGTATACCATAACGAAAGTCTCAACCATCTGCTGGAAACCCGGAACTATTTCTGAAATTGGAGCCAAAAACATTGATAAAACAAAGTAAATTGCATAGAAAAAGACCCCTTTTAGGGTTGCTTTTAGGGCTTTAAACGTGATTTTCTGAAGGCGTTTTTTAAAGTCTTTATTCGCGTCAACCATAGGGAATCACCAAAGGCCCATAACTGAAAAGCGGAGTTAGAAAATAGACTTCAAAATATCCAGTTTCAGTCATTTCTGCAGTCAGAACATAAAGTTCTATATAGCCACGGTAAGGGGAGTTTTGCCGAGCTTCGATGGTGGTTTGTCCCTCATCCACAAGCATGTCAGTGCTATTGTACATACATATTTGAATGCTTCCAGTTAAGTCGAAGAATGCGTGATTCTCAAAACTTATTGGAA
>Ga0224501_10002383_pt1 | contig 14764 bp, 19 predicted proteins | sample SF_Oct11_sed_USG_4_FD_169105 | JGI IMG/M metagenome (GOLD analysis project Ga0224501, IMG submission 169105) | Sediment microbial communities from San Francisco Bay, California, United States - SF_Oct11_sed_USGS_8_1 | ecosystem: Environmental > Aquatic > Marine > Sediment | place: USA...
CTTGCAAGCTTGAGCATGCCTTAACCAAAGAAGTGATTACGCTTTTGGAAAAGAGGCTTGAACATCCAAGGTATTGTCCACATGGAAACCCCATACCAACAGAACATAGCGAAATAGAGGAGGAGGAATGTCGTCCGTTAACAGAAATCAGCTTATGAAAATTGTATAGTTGCGAAAATAACTGATGAGAAGCGGGAAAAACTGTTGAAAGGGCTGCAGGAACCCTATATTTTAAAGATCATACAATCCGTATAATTGACTTGCCCGGAATGTATTCGCTTTCCACCTTCTCCATGGAGGAAATTGTCTCACAAGATTACATAGCAGTTGAAAAACCCGATATTATAATTAACGTTGTAGATGCTTCAGCACTAGAACGCAACCTGTATTTTACGCTTCAACTATTGGAGCTTGAAGCACCAATAATAATTGATTTAAATCAGATTGATTTTGTAGTAAAGAAAGGTATAAGGATTGATGTGGAAAAGCTTTCTAAAGCTTTAGGAGTGCCCGTTGTCCCAACGGTTGCAATTACTGGAAGTGGAATAACCGAGCTTCTTTCAACAGTTATGACAGTAACAAGTGGAGAGAGGATGCTCAAGCCACTAAAAGTCAAGTACGGCAAAGAAATCGAGAAAAGAGTGCAAACCATCGAAAAGAAATTCGGATTTAACTTCGTCCAGTTCGTCACTGTTGTTTGCATCGTTTCATTAAAATGCAAACTTTTACATAATCACCTTTAGCTTCAACAAAAATAGACAATGCATGCTTAGCAATGTCATGTTCAAGTACCTTCAATTAAACGATCAAATACGATTCATCAGCCAAAACAACGAGTTCCACATTAAAGTTGCGGAAAAACGTAAATAAACACCGACAAAAACATATTTCAAAGTAGCCGAAATCAGTAAAAAGTGGCCGAGGTGAGGTAGCCTGGTTAGCCTACGGGCCTGTGGAGCCCGGCGCCCGGGTTCAAATCCCGGCCTCGGCCCTCAAGTTATCAACTAAAAACTAATTAGGTTAAAACTTGCTTTTTATTCATGAGTGAACGGAGTCACTAATGTAATGCAAAGGAAAAGGTTAGTTTTCCCATTCTCTGCAATCGTGGGTTTAAACAAGCTTAAACTAGCCATTTTAATCAATGCTATTAACCCGAAAATCGGTGGTTTACTTATAAGAGGGGCGAAGGGCTCAGGGAAAAGCACAACCGTCCGTGCCTTGGCTGATATTCTTCCAAAGATAAAAGTTGTTAAGGATTGTCCGTTTAACTGCAACCCCAACGACTCATCCAACATGTGCCCCAAATGCAGTGGAAAATACAAAAATGGAGAAACACTGCCAGTTGAAGAAAGAGAAATGGTTGTTGTTGATCTTCCCCTAGGCGCAACAGAAGACAGAGTTGTCGGGAGCCTAGACGTAGAAAAAGCGATAAAATACGGAATAGAAGCGCTAGAACCAGGAATTCTAGCCGAGACAAACCAAAACATTCTCTACGTAGACGAAGTTAACCTATTGCCAGACCACATAGCAGACGATCTGCTAGACGCTACAGCCACGGGATGGAATATAGTTGAAAGAGAAGGAATATCCATAAGCCATCCTTCTCGTTTCATATTTATTGGAACAATGAATCCGGAAGAAGGGGAATTAAGACCGCAACTTCTTGACCGTTTTCCATTATCAGTCACCGTTGAAAGAATAAACTCTGCGAAAGATAGGATGGAAATAGTCAAAAGAAACAGAGTTCGAGGCTAACCCTGAAAAATTCTATGAAAAATACGAACCTTTGCAAGAAGAATTGCGAAATAGAATAGCGCAGGCAAGAAAAATGTTAAAGGAGGTCATTATTCCAGAAAATCTCCTCGAAGCCATTTGCAAAACATGTTTAGAGTTAAAGGTTGACGGCTTAGGCCCAGACATAGTTATTGCCAAAGCAGCCTCAACGTTAGCAGCCTTTGAAAATAGGAAAGAAGTAACGCTAGACGATGTTTTAGTTGCGGCTGAGCTTGCCTTAAGCCACAGAACGAGGGAGGGAGGGTTCCTCGAACCAGCAACCCCGCAGGAAATAGCAGAGACCTTCAAGACAACAGTGAAAAAAGTTTTTCAATTCGAAAAAGCAGGAGAAACGACAAAAAAGGAAATGAAAAAGAGGAATTTCTCAATACCATTTTACGGTATACGATATGAACGTTTACCAGAAGACTTAGCTGAAATAGAAGAACTTGTTAAGGACTAGATTGGAGGCTTAACATGTTTCTTCGTTGCTATGCTTTCCCTCATCCATTTTTCAAACTCTTTTGATGGCGGATTTTCGATGAAAAGCTGTTTTCTCAAAGCTTCTAAGAACATGTTTTTCTTTCCTAAGAATTCGGCTGCTGTTAAAATTTTGTGCCCAGTCTCGTAAGCTTTCTCAAAAACATCTTTTGCTTTTTCCCGCCAATTTATGTCCCTTAAAATATGATGTTCCAAAATTGTGTAGGGCACGGTTTCCACAATCTCTTCTAGATTTTTCAGTCCCACTTGAATGTACTCTTCGTTAACTCTAAACCCAGCCAAATACAACGGCGGGCCACCTATCATTAATAGTTGTGGCTTCTCCCTAACGATTAATTCAAGAGTATGCGGACACATAGGACCTTGCACATCTGGCGCAAACACAAATTTCTCGCCTTGGAACTCAACAATTGTCATCAAAACCCATCCCAAGGCTGAGCTTTCTGGTCCATGAAAAACAGGGTCCGAAAATCTAACTTTGGTTTTTCCGAAAATGAAAGTTTTTTCATCTGCAATTTCAAGTTTTTCCGCGTATTTCCCGCTTGTTTTCTGGAACATCCATCCCCTGCGCCTCTGGCTGTAATTGATTTTCTCTTTAGGATTTTTCATCAAAACTATTTTTCCTTCGTAGATTTGTCTCGCTGTTTCTGTTGCCTCTGTCCAGTTGCACAACCAATCCTCATAAGAAGGCGTATGATGATCAAAATGATAATGGCTTAACGTTATAATTTCAGCTTTTTTAGCAGCTCCCGCAATTTTTCTGCGGCAACTCTCTATCGCTTTGAATTCTTTTGGATGAGGAGGCAGACCGAAACGGTTTGGACAAAGGGCAACTCCAGCATCCAAAAGTATTTTCACGTCTGGAGTTTCTACATAGGTGCACATTGATCTTACACCGAGACTTTCAGCAGCCAAGGGAACTAGGTGGATATACTTCAGCATAATGTTCAACACATGTACAATTCCTATAACCTTTTTATGTGGGTCCGACATTTAGTTTTGCATGGTGGGCGATGACGACTCTGGCCCCGCTGAACCCAAAATGATTGGGATCTTGAGTGCGAGAGCTCGCCTCTCTTATTCTTCTGCTGGTTTTTCCCAAAGCTCAAGCATTCTCTTTTTGAGTTCTCTACGTTTTCGATGTAGGAATCTGTAAACTGTGCTGTGCAGGCTTCCTTTGATTAACATTTGTATAGCTTCTCTTGCTGCCTGAACTTGTTCCATGTTTCCGATTAGAGCAACTGTGTGCCCATAGACAACCATATTGGTTTCCGTTAACTCTTCAATTATTCTACGGGTTTTGCCATTCATGCCAATTATTCGTCCTTTAACACGTCTAATGTCTGATTCGGATCTTCCGAAAATGACTCGTAAGTCTATGATGTCTAAAACTGCTTCATCGTCACGGATTAGACGAAAGGCGTGTTCTGGCGAAAAACCCCTTCCAATAGCTGTTACAGCATCTTTTGCCTTAAAAAGCAAAGATGGGTCTTCAGCGTTTTCAGCCAACATTATTGTAACTCCACCTGTTTCGCTGTCTATTTGGAGTTCGACTGAAAGCATTTTTTCAATGGTTTTCTTGGTTTTTCCCTCGGGTCCTATTAGAACTCCTATTCTCTCTCGCGGGATTTTTAGAAATGTGCTAGCCCTTGACACGACCTGTAACCTTCTTGTAGCATTCTTCGATTGAAGGAACCTTAATGCCTAACTTGTTAAAAAATCTATTCAGGTTGGTTAAATCTCTATGTAAAAGGAAGTCTGCCAAGGGATGTGAAAGTGGAACAGCTTGTGACATGTCAAAGATTATTGGGTGTCCCTTCCAAATCATGACATTGTATTCGCTTAGGTCTCCATGCACAAGTTCAGCTTTGCGGTAAAGTCTTTTTAGATAAGTTAAGAGGGTTTTGCAGATTTTTTCTGGATTTTTTGGAGGTTGCTCCTTCATTGATGGTGCACTTACACCGTTTTTTCCGATAAACTCCATTATGAGCACGTTGTTTTTCACCACAACTGGTTTAGGCACTCTAACTTTTGCAGCTGTCGCTTGCTCTAGATTTCGGAATTCTTTCTGAGCCCATGCAAAGACTAGCGAGCGTGTGTCGCGTCTTATGCCCTTAAATCGTGGGTCTCCTTCGATATACTTGAGCATGCCCTTACGGAACTCGGCTGAAATGGTTAAGTAAATTTTGATTGCTAATTCATTTCCTTGCTTATCTTTTCCCCAATAAACCCGCGATTCTTTCCCAGCTTTAACGACACCGTGAATTTCGCTTATTACGTCTTTGTTTAAAAAATTGTAGATTATCATGAGTGTTGAGCGGTCGAAAACCTCTTCTAAAACCTCGTATTCTTCACTTCTTTTTTCCTTCATCAACTGTTCAGTTTCATAAGCTTTCTCTTTTTTGTGAAGCTTTTTTTCAACACGTTTCCGAAAAGACACTCGCCCTTCTCCATCCATACCCAAACTATAAAATCAGATTGTTACGTAGCCTTTTTTGCGGAGCCATTCCGCTTGTGAACGCGTATAACGCCAAATCACATCTCCACGCTTGTCAGATTGAAAATCCCACGGGGAAATCAAAACAACATCCCCTTCACGTATCCAAACTCGCCTCTTCATCTTACCACGTATACGACATAAACGTTCATGGCCGTCTTGACACTTGACCAAAACACGGTCAAAACCAAGCAGTTTCACGGCTATGCCTAAAACATCGTTTGCGACGGGAAGCACCATCTCGCTTAATTCTCCCTCGCTTATGATCTTCTTCTTACCCAATCAAGCACCTCAAATATGTTCCTTTAAAAAGGTATGGCATCTTCCTTAAAAGTATGTTTATTTCATTGAATGTTTCGGCATTAAAGTTTCACGATTTGTGCGTGTGGTATGCCTTCTATGTTTATTACTGCTTCGGGATGCACGTAGCCTTTTTCTATTGCTTTGTAGACAACATTTTTACCTATCATATTTACTATTGTTGAGTTCTCTATCATGGACATTGCTTCTTCAATGCTTACTTTTGCTCCTTTGTAGAAATTTTCTTTCACATGAAAAACTACTTTTCCTTCATGCAAAGTTTTGCCGATTATTTCAGCGTCGCACATGGCTAAGAGCACACTGTTGCCAATTTTTCTAATGTTCATGTAAACTTCCAATTTTTAGACGCTCTTATAGTTGTCTAACGGAAGATTTCGCTCCACACGCTTCACACACTAGAAATGATAGACGTTTCTCCTTTACAATCTTTGTGTCTGGACGCTTACAGACCGGGCATATAACAAAGCTTTCCATATACCGCTGTATGAGCCTTCCCAAAGTTTCTCGCGAAAATTTCCCCTGAAAAATCACCCTTGACTCTTGCATGGTTGCAGCCGTAGCCATTTCCCTCGTCAAAAACTTTAGCAGATGCTGTGGGTCACGATTTAGGGCGTCAGCAATTTCTTTGAAGTTGTAGACTACTGTGCGCATACCTATAACTGAAAGGTTTATTCGAGGAAGCTCTAAACGTTCACGTTTTGAAACAACTTCCGGAATTTGTGAACTCGCCCTCTTCAACAAGTCCTCGTAATCATATTCCATTTGTTAGTGCTCCATCAGAAATATGAGGCGTAATCCTATTTAAAACTTATAATCATTAAGGTGGAAAAGAAATAGCGGGAAAAGAGGAGGTCAAATGGGTTATATTTATTTATACACTGGAACTGGAGCTGGAAAAACTGCAAATGCTTTAGGCTTGGCACTGCGTTCTGTTGGGCACAAACGAAAAGTCGTTATAATCCAGTTTTTAAAATGGTGGAAGAACACTGGTGAATACAAGATTCGGAGAATACTTGAGCCTTATTATGAAATTTATCAGTTTGGACGTAAAGGATGGCATGGACTAGATAACTTGGGCGAAGAAGATAAAATGTTAGCCCATAAAGCCTTAAAATTCGCTGAAAAAATCATTAAGGAGAAAAAGCCGCATCTGCTGGTTCTAGACGAGATTAATTTGGCTTTACACTGCAAGCTTTTAGAAGTAAAAGAAGTTTTGGAATTCCTGAACAAAATTCCAAAGAAAACCGATGTTGTTTTGACAGGAAGATTCGCCCCAAAAGAACTCATAGACCGAGCAGAGTTTGTAAACGAAATAATTGATGTTAAACATCCGAAGGAAATGGTTACAACAAAAGGAATACAATATTAAAATTCTTCAAAAGGCTAAGATTTAACAATATTTGAAAAAGCTTAAAGAAGCATTGCCCATTTAGTGTTAATTCTAATGGTGAATCCATTGGGCAAGCACACTCACCCATATATTCCGAATTCTCTGCCGGAAATCAAGCGAGAAATGATGCGGGAAATGGGCATAAAAAGCATAAATGAATTGTATGCGGATATTCCTGAAAAATACCGTTTAAAGAAGCTGTTGAATCTTCCAGAAGCCTTATCAGAATTTGAGGTTAAAAAGCATGTGGAGAGTTTGCTTTCAAAGAACAAGACATGTAGTGACATGCCAGTATTTTTGGGTGCTGGATGCTGGCCGCATTATGTTCCAGCAGTTGTCAAAGAAATTGTTCAACGCAGTGAGCTGCTTACCTCTTATACCCCTTATCAGCCTGAAATTTCGCAAGGCATGCTTCAAACTCTCTTTGAATATCAGAGTATGATTTGTGAGCTAACCAGTATGGAAGTTGCCAACTGTTCCATGTATGACTGGGCTTCAGCATTGGGCGAAGCCGCTCGCATGGCAGCCCGCCTAACAAGGCGAAGCGAGATTTTGATTCCTAAAATCATCCATCCGGAAAGAGCAGCAACACTGCATGTTTATGCTGAGCCAGCTGGGATCTCAGTAAAGCAGATTGCATACAACAGCGAAACCGGACAAATCAGCCTCGAAGACTTAAGAAGTAAAATTTCGGACAAAACAGCAGCAGTCTACATTGAGAACCCATCTTATTTGGGCTTTATTGAAACACAAGTTGATGAAATCAGTAAAGAGACACATGAGCATGGCGCCCTCTTTGTAGTAGGTGTTGACCCGACGTCTCTTGGAATTCTAAAACCACCTGGCGAATACGATGCGGACATTGTGGTTGGCGAAGCACAATCCTTGGGAAATTCTATGAATTTTGGCGGTCCACTTTTAGGAATATTTGCTTGTCGTGATGATTTGAAATTGATTAGGCAGATGCCCGGTCGCATAATTGGTATGACAACAACTCTAGATGGTAGTAGGCAGGGTTTTTGTATGGCTTTGCAGACGCGTGAGCAGCATATTAGACGTGAGAAAGCAACATCTAATATTTGTTCTAATGAAGCTCTATGCGCCGTAGCTGCGGCTGTTTACATGTCTTTGCTTGGACCAGAAGGCTTACGAGAACTTGGCGAAACAATCATGTATAAGGCAAATTACGCAATACATTTGCTCTCGAAAATAAATGGTGTCAAAACTCCAGTTTTCAAATCCGCCCACTTTAAGGAGTTCACTGTAAATTTTGATGGAACAGACTTAAGCGTTAAAAAGGTGCATGAAAAACTTTTGCAGTGTGGGATTCATGATGGTAAAGATGTCTCAAAGGAGTTTCCTGAGCTCGGCAAAACAGCCCTATACTGTGTAACTGAAATCCATTCTAAAGTGGATATTGAGCGTCTTGCAGCGACTTTAGAGGAGATTTTAATTGGAAGGTGAAAATGGAATGTTTAAGCAGGCAAAATGGAATGAGCCATTAATTTTTAAACTCGGGAGAAAAGGACGAAAAGGGCATATTCTGCCAAAAGTGGAAGATGAAGTTAAGCGGGCTGTTGGCGATGTGAACGCGCTTATACCAGAGAACATGAGACGCATAAGCCAGCTTAGGCTTCCGGAGCTTTCAGAGGTTGAAGTTACACGTCACTTTATGCGTTTGTCACAGATGAACTATGGCGTTGATTCTGGTTTGTATCCACTTGGAAGCTGCACAATGAAGTATAATCCAAAAATAAACGAGTTTCTTGCGAATCTGCCAACTATTGGCATGCTTCATCCTTATCAAAATGAAAGCACCGTGCAAGGCATACTTGAGATTCTTTATAGGCTTGAGCGTTGGCTTACTGAGATAACTGGCACCTATGAGATTTGTTTGCAGCCCGCTGCAGGTGCTCACGGCGAGTTTTTAGGCACATTGTTGATGCGTGCATATCATAAATTGAATGGGGAATGTAAAAAACGGAATGAGGTGATTGTTCCAGATTCTGCTCACGGCACAAACCCTGCAAGTGCGGCTATGGCTGGATTTAATGCAGTGGTTGTCCCTTCAGATGAGAATGGTTGTGTTGATTTAGAGGCGTTGAAGGCGGCTGTTTCTGAACGAACAGCAGGTCTAATGCTCACTAATCCTAATACTCTCGGAATTTTTGAAGAGAACATCGAGGAAATAGCCAAAATTGTTCATGAAGCTGGCGGACTGCTCTACTATGACGGCGCAAACCTTAATCCAATACTTGGTAAGGCTAGACCGGGCGACATGGGCTTCGACATAGTTCACATAAACATCCACAAGACTTTTAGTACGCCTCATGGAGGAGGCGGTCCTGGAGCCGGCCCGGTTGGCGTTTCTGAAGAATTAACCAAGTTCTTGCCTGTTCCACGCATAGTTTTTGACGGTGAACGCTACCGCTTAGATTATGATAGGCCATACAGCATCGGAAAGATTCGGAGTTTTTATGGGAATGTTGCTGTTTTGTTGAAAGCTTACGCTTACATTTTGAGTTTAGGTGGTGAAGGCTTGAAGGAAGTGGCGGAAGTCTCTGTTTTGAACGCTAATTATCTAATGAAGAAACTTAAGGAGATTGAGGGATTGACGCTTCCATATAACAGTGAAAAACCAAGAAAACACGAGTGTGTCTTCAGTGCCAAGCCTTTAAAAAACGAGACTGGAGTTTCAGCCTTAAACATTGCTAAACGCTTGCTTGACTATGGATTGCATGCACCAACAATTTACTTTCCGCTTATCGTTGATGAAGCATTAATGATTGAACCTACGGAAACCTTTGAGAAGGAGGAGCTTGATCGCTTTGTTGAAGCCATGCGCAAAATCTGCGAAGAAGCCTACGCAAACCCTGAATTAGTTTTGAAGGCTCCGTATAACACTGCTGCTTCAAGGCTGGATGAAGTGAAGGCTTCACATCCGAGGACTATGGCTTTGAGTTGGCGCATGTACCTGAAGAAGAATAGGCAGAATCTGTAGCATTATGAATATTTATATGGCACATTTCCACTTATTCCCAGAGAACATCGTGGATGTGAAAAGGGTTTGACGGATTTAGAGGATAAGGTGCGTGAAGCTGTTGGCAAGGTTGTTGATCCTGAGACTGGTTTGACTTTTGCGGAGATGCACATGATTACTGGTGTCAAGGAGGAGGAGTCTGGCATTGTTAAGGTGGATTTTGTTCCTTCCAGTCCCTTCTGTCCTATCGCTTTCAAGTTGGCTATGGATATTAAGAATACGGCTTTGAAGGTTGCTGGCGTCAAGAAAGCTTTGGTTTATTGTCATGGGCATATGATGGAGCAGCAGATAAACGAAATGACGAATAAGGAACAACAGAAATAACATTAATCGGCTTCTTTACCCCTTAGGTTGCGAGCGTTTAAGCCATGTGTGTTAAGGGCGAGCATGAAATCTATTGTTGCGGTGCCCGTGTTCGGATTTCAGAAAAAGGCATAGAAGGTTTAAGTGAGCCTTTGATTGAGTATTGCCCCTTACATGAAGCTTTGTACGGAACGAAAAAGATTGATGTTAAAGCCGTGCTGAAAAGCGTAGAAATGAAAATTGCTGGTTTTGGCTTTTGCTGTAGAAACCGTGCATTTAAGGCTGAGCCTATTGTGGCTTATGGGGCTTCTGAGATGATGAGTGTCTGGCTTGAAAAGAAATTAATCGACTGTGCAGTTGTTGTTTGCGAGGGGGCAGGCACGGTTATAACGACGAATGGCAAGCTTGTGCAGGCTATTGGTGCTCGTTTGACCGGTGTCATTAGGACTTCGCCTATACGCGAGGTTATTGAACATATTGGGGCGAATAGTGGGATTGTTTTGGATGAGGCTAGTGCACGGATTGACCAGTTTGAAGGTGTTAGACGGGCTTTTGATTTAGGGTTCAAACGTGTTGCTGTCAGTGTTGCTGGTTTCCAAGCGAAGGCTATCAGCGAAATTAGAGATTTTGCAGCTGGTGCTGGCTTGGATGTTTTGGTTTTTTCTGTCTGCAACACTTGTGTGAGCAAAGCTGATGTGAAGCATATAACTAAGGCGGATGTAGTTTGTGCAAGTGCTTCGAAAATGCTTCGAACAAAAATCGGCAATAAAGCATTACTACAGTTAGGCGTGACAATCCCTGTTTACGCTTTGACCGAGAAGGGAAAAAGGCTTGTTTTGGCTTATTTAAGCGAATTTAAGGATAAACTTGTTGTTTTTAGGACTGGTAGACTGCCATATCTTGTGGAAAGTAGGGGTCCAAGGCTTAAAGGCTGTGCTGATAACCAAAAACCTTAAGTGTTATGGCAATATTATGTGTTTTGTTAAAATGTAAGGTGTTGAATTAGTTGGCTGTTGAAGGATTTTCTAGAAGTAGCGAACCCGTAGACGTGAAAGTAGGCGAATTAACCCCGACTTCTAGGGCTGTAAACGTCATAGCAAAAGTAGTTTCCAAAAGCGAAGTTAGAAGCATCGCCGCTGGAAGGGATGGAGCACCACACCGCGTATGCGACGCACTAGTGGGCGACGAAACAGGATGCGTTTACCTAACCCTGTGGGACGACAACATTGAAAAAGTAAACGAAGGAGACACGATAAGCGTAAAAAACGGCTATGTAAACCTGTTTAGAGGCAACATGCGTTTAAATGTCGGCAGATACGGCACATTAGAAGTTACGGAAGAAGCGCTGGAAGGCGAAGTAAACACTGAGAACAACTTATCCACTAAAGCGTATGAGCAGCCTAGAAGATCGTTCAGGGAAAGAAGAGACTTCGGCAGAGGAAGAACAGGCGGATACAGAAGAAGATACTAATCGTTTTCGCTGCTGGAAGATTCCTAATCATTTTCTTCTAAGCAAGGTTGTAGGTCTGTTTATTTTCTTTGCTTTTTCTAGTGGTTCTGCCAAGTTGAAGTTGTTATACCCGCCTACGAATTCGAATTTCCTATTCTTTTCAACCAGTTCTAGAAACTCTTGTGGAAAAACGATTTTGTCTATTTTCTCTGTTTTGAAAACCCTTGTTTTCTCATTTTCTATAACTTCAACGATTGTTCTGTCAATGATTTTCTGGTCAACAAAGTTTACGGGAACACCCTCCCACGTAACATTTACAGTTAATCCATTCCTTGTTATAGTCCAGTTTTCCTTGCCCAATCTTGTCCAGTCAAATTGAATGGCGGAGTCGATTAGGTATAAGCCACCGCTTCTCAAACAGTTTGCGACCGAGTCTAAGTGCGAAAGGAAATCCCTGTTTGATTCAATTGCGATTGAGCCAAGCATGCAGAAGGCGAAATCAAACTTTCCTTTTGTTTTGAAGGTTCGCATTTCGGCATGAATAGTCTTTATTTTTATTCCCGCTTTCCGTGCTTTTTCCAGAGAGTATTCAAGCATAGCCTTGCTCAGGTCCAAACCAGCAAAAGCATAACCGCGTTTAGCTAGTTCCAGCATGTATGGGCTTGGACCACACCCAATGTCAAGAACATTCTTCACTTTAATTTTGGAGAATTTTTTGATGCATTGTTCGAAGAAGGCAATTTCTCTGTTTATGTCTCTAAAGCTGAAGGCAATCTCGTAATAGAAGGGATTATCATACAAGTCAAGACTCATTTCCTTCTCACTGATAGCCATACGCCATACCAGCCTTTATAATAGATATATCCCAGCAATTTACATTGCTTTTTCCTAAACGTCATCACAACTTTTAAAACCTTACACACTTAAACAACACCTTACACATGTCAAAGGAGAATAAACAACATGACAAGTTCACAAGAAAGAAAACCAACAGTGGAAGAGTTATTGGCAAAAGCTAAAAAACCATCACAGCTGGCTCCGCCATTGCATAGGTTTTATGAAGGAAAAGTTCAAGTGATGCCGAAATGCGCAGTTAAAAGTGCAGATGATTTTGCAATCTGGTATACGCCCGGTGTGGCTGCACCCTGCAGAGAAATCCATGCAGACCCGGATAAATCCTTCGAGCTTACAAACCGTTGGAACTACGTGGCTGTTGTCTCTGATGGAACACGTGTTTTGGGTTTAGGAGACATAGGTCCAGAAGCAGCCATGCCAGTGATGGAAGGAAAAGCCCTACTATTCAAATATCTAGGCGGAGTTGACGCGTTTCCAATCTGTCTAAGAACCAAAGACCCAGAAGAAATAATTCACACATGCGAACTCCTTGAACCATCCTTTGGAGGCATAAATCTAGAAGACATAGCAAAACCGAAATGCTTCCATGTGCTGGAAAAAACAAGAGAACGCCTACAAATTCCAGTTTGGCACGACGACCAGCAAGGGACAGCCACAGTAATATTAGCAGGCTTAATGAACGCTTTCAAACTAGTCAGCAAAGACCCGAAAGAAAGCCTAATAACCCTAATAGGCGTGGGTGGAGCAAACACAAGAACAGCCTACGTCCTAATAAGATGGGGAATAAAACCAGGCAATTTAATAATGGTGGATTCAAAAGGCATACTACACCCGGACAGAACAGACATAACAAAAGAGAAAAACCCGTGGAAATACGATTTAACCCAAAAAACAAATGCAGAAGGCAGAACCGGCACAATAGCAGAAGCATTCAAAGGCGTAGACGCGGTAGTAGCCGCATCCAAGCCAGGACCAGGCACAATAAAGAAGGAATGGGTGGCAACAATGGCTGACAACTCAATAGTCTTCGCGTGTGCAAACCCAATACCAGAAATATGGCCATGGGAAGCCAAAGAAGCCGGAGCCCGCATCATAGCCACAGGCAGAAGCGACTTCCCAAACCAAGTCAACAACAGCCTAGGCTTTCCAGCCATCTTCCGCGGCGTCCTAGACGTAAGAGCAAAAACCGTGACAGACGACATGTGCATAGCAGCAGCCCAAGAACTGGCAAAATTCGCAGAAGAAAGAGGAATACATGAAGAGGATATTCTTCCAAGAATGGAGGAATGGGAGGTCTACCCACGAGAAGCAGTTGCATGCGCATTAAAATCCATAGAGCAAGGCGTGGCAAGAATCAAGCCAAGCAGACAAGAACTCTACGAAAGAGCCGTGGCAATAATCCAAAACGCCAGAGAATCCCTAAAAATACTAATGAAGGAAGGACTGATAAAACAGCCGCCACCAGAGGAAGAACTACTAAAGTAAATGCGTTAAATCGATGAGGAATAGCCATAAAAAAAGTGAATTTCCACGTTTCCGCCAGAAAAATTCAGAAAATTATTTAAACTCTTCCATAGAACAATAGATGGAGTTAGGAGAAAATTAGTATGCGTTCAGATTACGCTCTTTACACGGTAGCAATAATATTCTTCATCATAACAGGAGTGGTACTAGCCTATCAAGTGGAATACACAGAGTTGTGGACTGTTGCAACAGTTGTACTTGGGCTCCTCTTCATCGGATTGGGATATTCCCAAAGACCAAAATCAATGGTCACAAGAATCGAGACGCCACTAGCTCCAACCGCTCCAACCACACTTACGGAAGAGAAAAGTGAAACTGCAATGGAGGTTGCACTCCCAGCTGCTATGGAACTTACAGAGGTAAAAGGCATCGGAGAGAAGCGAGCGGAACAATTAAAGACCCTCGGCATTAACAGCGCAGAGGATTTAGCTAAGGCTTCGGCAAAGGATTTAGCCGTTAAATTGAAGGTTTCCCCGAAAATCACCGAAAGATGGATTAAAAACGCAAAAGAAATCGTTGAAAAACCCTAAAGGAACCACTTAACCAGACGCTTCTGTTTACATTTTCAAGATTTTTACTATGTTCCTCCTTTCTAACCTCTTTATAGCATCCAAAAATTCATTTCTTTTTTTGCCAGTCAACTTGAAATTGCGAATCATGCCGTCCACAGTCATCTGAGGTTTCCCGAACCACCCAGTTCTTCTATTGAGATAGCCCACAATTAACCGTTCCAATCTTCCACACCTCCAAGTAGTATTACGTATAAGAACCACAATAGCCTTGACAAGCCTCTGCGTTTCACTGTTTTTTCTACCAGTCACGATTTCTCCACTAGTTAAGTAGTTTATAGCCCTAATATTTTAGAGTTTACGTTCAAACAGTTAAAGTTGCTAAAAATTTAAATGGAAAGGCATGTTAAACAGTTGACCAGAAGAGAGAAAGACATGCTAAAGGGAAACATTGGAAAAATCTGTTTTTCCCGCATACTTGAAGATGAAGACTTGGCTGAAGCAATTAAGAAAAGGGTTGAGGAAAGCGGAATAAAAGCAGGAATCTTCATCTTAATTGGAAGCTTAAAAAATGTAGTTTTAGGATACTACAAGGAAGGAG
>Ga0224501_10002384_pt1 | contig 14763 bp, 12 predicted proteins | sample SF_Oct11_sed_USG_4_FD_169105 | JGI IMG/M metagenome (GOLD analysis project Ga0224501, IMG submission 169105) | Sediment microbial communities from San Francisco Bay, California, United States - SF_Oct11_sed_USGS_8_1 | ecosystem: Environmental > Aquatic > Marine > Sediment | place: USA...
CGAACGACTCATGGTTCCCTTGAACGACTCATGGTTCCCTCTAACGACTCATGGTTCCCTCTAACGACCCACGGTTCTCTCTAACGACTCATGGTTCCCTCTAACGACCCACGGTTCTCTTTAACGACCCATGGTTCCCTATAACGACCCACAGTTTCCTCTAACGACTCATGGTTCCCTCTAACGACCCACGGTTCCCTCTAACGACTCTCGATTCCCTCTAATGACTCATGATTCCCTCTAACGACCCATGGTTCCCTCTAACGGCTCATGATTCCCTCTAATGACTCACGATTCCCTCTAACGACTCACGATTCCCTCTAACGACTCAAGGTTCCCTCAAATGACTAATGGTGCTGGATTCTCTCTAATGACCCATGGTGCTGGATTCCATTGTCTAAGTTGCGCTCTGAGCGGATGGGAGGGAGCACTATACACTAAGTAGGCATGTCATTCTTTAGTACCGCTTGCCAGTGTGGTTACTCACCATTGATACAGATGAGTTTATCCGGTAGATTTAGATTAGACATCTGAAAGACGGCAGCTATACCCTCTATCTTGATGAGTGATTCAGTGCTGTATGAGAGCTGGCATGCATACAGCCCCTCCTCGGCTCCCACCAGCAGAATGTCATTCTCACCCATCAGACTCGTGCAGTTCACATCTAGACGGCTATCACCGGCCAATCTCAGCAAGCGATTCCCTCTTAGCTTCTGCTTAATATAATACAGATACACAAACATTGTTGGAAGAACCCCTGACTACAAGATGCCCTACCCAGAATTATTGGTGAAGTGGTGAACTTATTATGAATTCGCAGATCGGTAATTCCGCCAGGCAGGCCTCTAGCTTCTTTGGGATATCAGCAGCTAGGAGTACTGTGAGGAGAACATATAATGATAAAAAGCATGATTAACCCATGGGTTTAAGCTGTATCATTTTGCTATTTGCACACACAAAGGCAAACCTTCCCAACCGAGTGCCTCCTAGCCCTATGGCAGGGCTGCCGAACCTTTGTGGGTTTGGGGCCACAAAAAGGAAAAATCACTGGGGCAGCATATGGACCATGTCTCGGTTGAGGAGTTGCTCCTATAGGAAGGAAGAAAATGGATAGCTGCTACACCACACATGAAAACCTACATATATCTGAACTACTAAAGGAGACTGAAATGGGAAAAATTATCAAAACCAGTTGAACAGGTTTGGCAGATTGGAAAACAAAAGAGAAGACCTTTTGATCTTTGAAAAGACTTGGAGAAAACCTGACTCTACAAAACCAAACTCTACACTGATAGCTGGTTGGGGTTGCAATCGCAACAGATCCCATGAGATACTGGCAAGACGATGAAGGAACAAGATGGCTGATAATGACAGCAACAACAATGCAACTGCTCCGCTGACACGACCTGATACAAATATTCACCTAATATAACCAATCTATTGATGAACATTGGAGGCTGAAACGGAAAACTGCAGACATTTAACAGATATAAAAACCAGCGGGCCCAAAGACTTGACAGATTGACGACCAAACGAGGAAAGCCTGGTAGAACCAAACTCGGTTGAAGTGGCAACGGCAGCTGCAAATCGTAAAGGTGGTCGGTGGCATTCGGAAGATACCATCATCAAAGGAAAGGGTACGTGGCCGATGACAATGTTCACAAACACCACAACTGTGTACTTTGTTTACACAATACAATTTTTTGCTTCAAGAGATACATGGCTTGTGTTTTCATTATAACAATAGGAAGTCATTGGCTGTCACTAACTAAAAAAAGTGTCTCCAAATTGAGTTCATTTAAAATTTTCCTTTCATATCCGGATGCAGGGATGGCCTACTGAGTCACTCAGCGCTCCCCCGAGGTGTATCATTAGGTGATTTTCTGCTTGCACCCACGTGCCCCATAGAAAAGGTTACTCAATGGGAGGTGCGCTTTATTTAATGCAGGGATTTGAAATCGACCTGTCTGGTTAGGGAATTTTACCAGAGCCAGTACGTTATCCACCTACGGTAAGGACTCGAGGCTATTACTGAGCGTAGTGGATAGGGTGCGAAAGCGACTCACCGATTCTTTATCAGCATCAGCCATGCTGCCACGGCTTATGATAGCTTCTAGTGTTGAGTCCCATTTTTCCTTTTCGGTGAAGTTGGGCGTCAGCAGATAGACGACTCGGTGTGGGCAGCAACCAGGACGAGAGGATATCTCCAGCTTCAGGATGTATGGCATATCAGCCGTGGCAGTGTGCTTCAGCTCAGCTGGGCTACAAAGAGGAAAAACCACGTACAGTGGGGGAGTCAGACAGCTGATGCAACCTGACAAGTGATACTCCATATTACGCTGTTAAATTGATCAACCAGAAGAAACAAGGATGGGTGATGAGTAATGGGTAGAGGCAACAGACCACCTAAGTAGGTAGGAGTAGTGTCTGATCTACAAATGTGTGCGCGCGCGCTGATACAATGACTACCAATGCATATAGAGTTTACACGTGGCATAGTAATCTGGCTTCTGGATTACTGCAACAGTGCTTACTTGACATCGCTGATAAGATTAACGGAGCCTGGATTGGGACAGAGGTCAAAGTGATCTATCGGCTTCACCGAGGTGTCATCTGTGAGATGGAACGAAAGTGTCTGATCTTCGAGCAAAACAAATCGCTTCTCCCAACCAGTGTTGTCCGAGCTGCAGGAAGAATATATTATTAAAGGGGTTATGTCACGGTCGAGAGTAGACGCACTTTCAGAGTTGTGTTCCCCATTATTAAAGTGAGGCAACTCCATATGCATTGCAGCGATAGCGAGTGTTCCTCTATCACTGCACAATAATAGCACTAACACCTGCTGACAGAGGTGAAAAACTGCACTCTGAAACCCATTCCTATATTTTTGTTGAACATTTTCTCTATTCAGACTTGTGTAACTACAGGTCTAGTATGCACCTGCAACAGGATTTTCCAAACATAAGCGCGTAAGCCGAGATATCGATGCAAACACCAAAAGCTCTGTGTTAATTTACTGTCTCAAGGTCAATTCTGTTGCGTCAACGGTCTGAAAAGTGCAGCGCCGAGGGTTCTAGCTAGGCGAATTGGTTAGGGCTATATCTAAGCTTCCGTTTGAGCTGGGTATTGGGCCCATTTGTTTGTTGTAGGCTTCAGAATCTGAAAACAAGTGAACACATTTTTGGCCATGACATAACCCCTTTAAAGGGCTTACAAATCGCTGAGATGTTCAGTACAGGATAGTCTTTGATGCCTGTGCCCGAAGTCGGATACATGCTCGTTACCCAATTTCCAAAACTGAATGTTCTGACCAAACCTGCCTGAGACTATTGGATAGGATTAGCAGTTGGATTTTTCGTGTATGCAAATTGTCGCCAATATATCAGTACTGATAACGAGCTCCAGATTTTCAAGGCCTAAATAGTCCTTTCGCAGAACAAAGAAACTCAAGGACTGATACATTTCTGAAACTATGGAGTATGTGTATGTGTATGTGTATGTGTATGTGTATGTGTATGTGTATGTGTATGTGTATGTGTATGTGTATGTGTATGTGTATGTGTATGTGTATGAGTATGTGTATGTCGTATCCAAATTGCTCCTTTGTATTTAAGCCTTTCTTACCATTTAGCCTTCATCCAAGCCCCAAGCTCAATCAGCTTGAGGTCAGCCTCGAGGACGCCTCCGGCAGAGTTCAGCTGCTTTCGCTGCATTGTCTCCTCATACATCTGAAGAAACTGTGTGGGAATGCCGCAGGTGGTCGGTGCCTCATCAGCACACCTAAACAGAGTAACAAACGCGCGCAGGTCTAATAAGGATGGAGATCACTAAATCCTGAGGAGTCGTAGGAACACAGACACTGGCTTTCAAAAGAACTTTTGTGCCCATGGATAACGGTGTTGTCTCCACCAATAAACCTAAATGCGCGAATACAGGAGCCTACGGGAGAAAAGTTGGCTAGGATTTTTAACACCACGCCGGTGGGTTCCGGTAGTTAGGTAAGAGCTCACTGTGACCTGGTTGTGTCTGGTCCCACTATCAATGCAACTAAAACAACATAAATCTAACCTGAGTATAGCATTTACTTGAATGGCATGAGAATGGTGACGTACTTATCATGAGTGACGATATGACAATCCTGACAGCGAGCAGCCTGCTTTCCAAACAGAACACTAGACTGACAGGCTGTGCACTTTGTAGCTCGAGTATTCAGCCCAAGAGAAAATCTGTAAATAATTTATTATATATTATGATAGAAAATGAGTCTGATGACCAAGATGGTGATAACTCCTCCATTTTAACAGACAGGTGATACTTGCGTATCGCAATTATCCCGATCTTTTTATTATGGGGGGATGGCGTGGGTGCAGGGGATGAGTTTTTGTTTTTCTTTCGTAGCCTGATCAGCATCAGGGGTATGCAGAAGCTGACCTACTCAGTCTTTTAATGTAGTAGGTGACTCTATGGGTAGTCCTTGTCATAAGTTCGGTTGAATAATGCTGCCACAGTCGTTCAACCCATAAGTTACACAATGGGAAAATAAAACACACAAAGCAGAATACAAAAGAATAGTGGTGTTGCCGTACTAACCGGTGTGGTGTGGTGTGGTGCGGTGTGGTACTAACCGGTGTGGTGTGGTGTGGTGTGGTACTAACCGGTGTGGAATGTTGTGCTTCATGGTTTTAAATGATTCGGTTTTCTTTGTTGGTGCTGGTTTTCTTGGGGAGGATACAGAATTTGTTCTAGATGCACTTGTACCATCAGGAGCGGATCGTAGCACGGCCTTAGGAGTCGCAAATTCCGATAAATTTTTGGAGCCTTTCAGAGCTAAAAAAGAAAACGGGTGATTGTTGGCAGTTCCCGCAGAGCATTGGAAAAAACACTGTGGTACAGGTGGAGAAACGACAGAGAGTGTGGTTCCATTTATTTTTCAAGTAATGGGTTGAAATTTTTATTTGGTGCCTTCATTTAGAAGCCTGGAAGCAATAAGAAATTTACCATCTGATACATCCAGCAGTGAAACAAGATGGATTTACTAGACTAGTTGACAATAACTCACTGTGCACTTTAGTCTCAAAAAGCTCCGTCTCGAGATCTTTGACTTTATCCTGCAGTTTTCTGGCGCGATTCCGTTCGCTCTCCAGTGCAGCGGTGAATTCGTCTTTTTGGGCCTCTTTCTTCTTATGGGAGAAAATTTTAGACCCACTCTATCGGAAAAAATAACATGATTATAAGAAACCATCCCAGAAAAAGCCATCCACGCAACTGTCTATGTGTCCTGGTTGGTGGCATATCATAGCAAATCAGAAGGAATATTACCAACCAAAAACATGAAATCAATGACAACCGTTGGATAACGATGAGTGAATTTCCAGCGAGATTTTGTGATAAAAAGCCATTATCAATTGTCAATAAATGACTCTAGCGGGAAAACATTAGCGCCAGGATTATTCATCAAAAAGTGCTTATGGTACATACCTCAAACTAGGAAATGAGAATGCATTGATTAGTTGTATAACTCAGTGAGGCTGGGTCTGTCAACTTGTCTCAATGAATAGTTCGGTATAGGTTTCATTCATGATTATGTAGATAAAAATAACCATATAAAACAAAATCTCTGGAGAGAATGACAGCTGTGTTTTTGCACCCACTCATTACTGAGTATGGGGGTTATCTGGCAAGGCAGATAAAAGCTGGGAACGAAGGGAGTTTATAGTGGAAGTTAGCTTGCCCGGGCCAACTCACACTCTACCAGGGCACCCGTTGATTCAGTGTGAAGCGCCAGCTACAAGACTGAACGGATGGTCCTGGGAGGTTGGGGGTCAGTCAACCTAAGCCGACAGTTTAGACTTCACCCGCCGAAATTCGGCTGCTCTTAACGAGAAGGGAGAGGTGGATCTTTTACAATCACAGAGTGATTTTGACCTTAATCCACGGGTTGGGACCTCCATTTTTTAAGTGTGGTGATCCGAACCCACACTAGCAATTTGGAGTGAGGCTTGTTAAAGGCCCATACCAGAAAAACAGCCCGCCGGCAGTGGGGCTTAAACCTGCAATCCTTAGATTGCAGATCCAAGCTTTTACCAACTGAGCTATCCTGGCCCCTGACAGCTGTGTAGTAACTATCTATTCTCCGTTGGCGATTTTAAATAAAACACTGAACCAACCTTTTTCTTTTTCATTGGTGTTTCGTACTTTTCCTGTAGATAGTCAATGAGTTTAGTTTGCTGTTGCATTATTTGTTCAGATTTAAAATGTTCGTGCTCCTTGGTGAGCTAAAATAAAGGCCAGTGACAGAATTCCCAAAATTATGCGAAAGTCAACTGATTCCGTGGTCAGCTAAAATAAAGGCCATCATTCTGCGAAAATCAACCGATGAGCGTAAAATACTAAATGTGTTTTGTATGGATGCTTGATATTCAAATCCAAAGCTTCAGACATTTGCTATTCGTTCACCATTTAGGCTGAAATGGTCCGTAAGCTGTGTCTGGGAAGGCCAATTCCCAAGCACCCCTAACCCCACTCAATGGTACTGTTTCACAACGAATCCTCTGACCCAGAAGTAGACAAATTCTAAGTGAACCAATGCCAGCTAACAGTCATGGGTAGCCACTCCATATGGTTAAATAATGTTTGGATAGCAGTGGAAGTTGCCCAGGGTACCAAGAGACCAGCCTTTGGACTATATACAAAGAGTGATGGACTCACAATCAGGTTTTCCATTGAGTTTTCCACCTGGTTTTTAGTGTCAGTGAGCTGATCGACCTTATCCATCAGGAGCTCAAGGTCACTTGTCAGCTTGCAGTTGACGGCTTTCAGATTTGCCACCTGCGTCTTCCACGTGGAGGCCTGCGGCAAAAAATCAAATTGGTCAGTAGAGTTTTGGTGATTTCATCTGGCCCAGTAGCGGAAACACCAAACAAAGAAGCACACAACATGACTATACTGAACGCCTGTCAGACTGGCTATGGCAGCTCAAGTCAGCACTGAGTTATATCAGAACAGCAAACGGTTAGACTTAAAGATCTCCACGCTTTGAGACCGGAGTGTGGAGAGGTTGAAATTACCTCCTCTTTGAGTTTGCGTATTTCTTCCTCAGCCTGGCTAAGTCTCATCTTTATCCGCCTTTTCTCCTTATCAAGGTCACCGAGTTCATGCTTGTGATGAGCCACCTACAGACCAGTAACAGTCCCTATATGCAATCACAAGTCATCTTGGGATGCCATGTGTGGGCTCTTATATTAGTAGTGTTCGTTTACCATTCTCAGTTTAAAAAAACAAACGACACCCGTTTCCTGCCATAACAGTGATCATTGAATTCGAACTCAATTGAAGGGCAGTGCCAACCATTGAGTTATCCTTATAGAGGATAACTCTTTGGTGCCAACCCATTACTGGGGGTGTGGAGTGTTGAGTCCGCGATTGTACCTGCTGCCGCAATCGTTCAGTGAGCTTGCACTGCTGCTCAATCTCACGATGAAGCCCTTCCTCTTTGGTGCGATGGGAGATGATTTGACTTTGCAGTGACTGTTTGTTACGTTCGTTTCTCTCGTCTGTCTTGGCTCGTTGGTTCCTCTCCGCCTGTAGCGACGCGTCCAGGCGCTCCGCTTTATTCTCCAGACGAAAGATCGCTGTCTCTAAATCACGCCTGTGAAATTCACACTAAGCGTTACAAATCATTTCAAAGACACAGCAAAGCATATGACTATACCGCATGCACAGTGTCACACACACACAACGCGCGCGCACACACAACGCGCGCGCACACGCACACAACGCGCGCGCACACGCACACAACGCGCGCACGCACGCGCACACGCACGCACACACACACCTGGCTGTCCTAATGACTGACCTAGTTGCTCACGCATTTTTTTATGTAGATGTTGGCGCTATCGCTAACTATTTTTTTGTAGATAAACTTAACACTTTTAGGATTATAGCTGAATGTCAAACATGATTTTATTGAAACGTTTGCCCTACTATTTACTGCGGGGTTTCACTCACTTTTCCTGCAAGAGCTGTTCATGGCGTTTCTCGTAATCCTCATTGAGTCTCTCCAGGTCCTCCGTGTTGAGTTCCATCTCATGGCAGACGAGTTTCAGCGTTCGCAATTCCTCGTTTACAGCGTCACACTTACTGCTCGACGCTCGGCTCTCAACCAGTAACGCATCCGCTTTTATCTGCGCTCGTGTCTTCGCTTCTACCGACTGCTTCATCTGCACCTCAAGGCTCTGTTATCAAAAATCAGTGACACAGCTAGGTGGAGACTTCATCACAACGTAAATTATGCAATGACAGCATCTGCTTGGAATAGCCCATCTAGAAAACAAGGTTTATCCACAAAATACAATTAACTCAACCCAACCTAACCTAAAACGATTACATGTCCCTGTATAACCTTCTTCATAGTAAACCCATGCTATCCTCTACCCAAGCCCGAAACAGGCTACCGAGGAGGAATCTAATACACATACCTCTTTCTCAGCCTGCATCTTCACAGATTTCTCAGCGAGTCTGGTCACCTCAGTTTCTAATTCGTCTATCAGCTACGAGCATAAGAATCCCGATGAGTGCAGGGTACATTATTTATTACACAGGCAATAAAGGAGGCACACAATAAAGGCAAGAAAATTATTAAAAAAACGTAACCCCTCCGGTATCAACAAACCTAATGAATGGAACAGGGTCTCACCTTCACAACTCATGAATGTGGTAGGTACTCTTATAGCCAATTATAAAGCATGATCAGATTTATACGGATAATTACATTTTATCATTAAGAATAATTTCAACAAAATTCATCAGGAAAAAAACAAATCTGTCAAAGCGCTCAGAAAACAGAATCAGGATAATAGTGACCAGGCTCAGCGGGTGGTCGTTCAGGGTTGAGTGGTTTTGTTGGGCCAGAGCTGTATAATTTAGCCGAGTGTCCAGATGGTTCTCCATCGGGACGGGTGCGTACGGGGAAGCTGCAGGAAGGACGCAAACGGAATCCTGGGTAAGCTTGCTCATAAGACGTTGGTATTGGAGAGATATCTCGATCGGTGCGGTCAGAGGATGGTGGAGTTCCGCTTCGGGTTTGGTCAGAGTGATATTGAGGCTGAAGAAATGTGTTAGCAGTGATGAGGTTAATCCCACTCAGAGAATGGTTTTTTTTGGAAAGATTGGATAGGAAACATAATGGTTGTTATAGTTACCTGAACTTCTTCCTTTAGGATCTCCACTTGGGATTCCAGACATGCCTTTTCATCCTATAAAAACACATACTCCTAACTCAGATTTCATTTTCAACAAGCAAAAAGATTTGAGGTTTGAAGTTTGCTTGTGCTTGAGGGAGATAATCAGGGATGGGTCTTCAGAACACTAGATCATCAATTTGCAATCTAGCAAGACTTTGTGGAGCCAGCTAGAGATGGGGAGGTGGTCCTTCTGGAAAACTTCTCGGGCAAACCACATCCGGTTTTGAAACCTCAAATAGTACTAAAGTATTTTCCATTAGTTAGTCAAGATTGAGAGAAGATAAGCAGTGGTAAATATTCCCTCCCTCTGACCTACCATCAAGTCAGAGATGCGTTGGGCCTGCAGCTTCTTATCAGCTTCGGTTTGGCTTTCAAGGTTCTCGAGTTTGCGCTTGGCGACTCTCTCAGCGTGAGACTTGCTGAGCAGATCACTCTTAGTCTCACTTAGCGACAGTTCAGCATCGGTCAGCTTCTTCTTCAGTTCTGCAATCTCCTTTTCAGATTTCTCTGCCGCCTATAATCCCCATATTATGCAGTCCAAAATAGTGGAGAAGCCTAGCGGTTTGAGCCCTTGGCTTGTGACAAGTAGATTGGCATGCCCTTGTCACAACAGGTTCCACCTGTATCTGAGTTCCTCACAAAATTGCTAGGTCCTGTGGTGGAGCGCAAGCCTTGGGCTAAGAATAGTACTCCAAATGGAGAGGACATGCGACCATACAGGAATAAAATAAACTAACAAATACAAATGCAAAGTTCCGCACCGTTACCCTAAAGATAGAACAAATTGTAGTTTCTTTTTTACCAGAGTGTCTGCCTAACTACCTTCTTGGCGTCTTCTCTGGCATGTTTCAGCCTTGTTTTGTGAGACTCTTCATAATCTACTTTGGCCTGCATTTGATTGTTAAGATGCTCAATCTTCTTTTCCAGATACATGTTTTCCTGCTTCAGCTCGCCAACTATCTCCGCCCACCTCCTGGAGAAAATAATAACTCTGTGTGGAATGTGTAAATAATAAAAAATTAAAATTAAATGCTGTCAATTTACAATAATTGCTGCAATATGCTAGCTACATTTAATCTTTTCTATACAACATCTTTGGTAAATTGAAAGCCTGTTTATGGTAGGAACACGTTTCGGCATGCATTGGATAGGACAATAGGTAAGCTGGTAATGGTTCCACCATAGGGTTTCGGGTCTTTTTCTGTCACTAACCTGGTTTCCTGGCGATTTCTTTGCTCTCTCCTATCAAACCTTTCATCCGAATTATCCTTGAGGCCTTTAACCATATTCTCTAGCTTCTTTATATTATCCTTCAAGATCTTGATTGTCTATCAGAGATAGTAAAACATGGATAGTAAAACATGGGTAGACGATAGCAGCTTTTATTTGCATTTATATCAGACTTATGTGTTTTTGAAATTTGTTTTGAAAATTTATACTGAACCTTGTCTTCTCTTCACGCTAGCAATTTCAAAATGACCTTATGATTTGACAATCTCGATCCACATCACTGAGCCATCTCACTATTTTCTATATCCCACCACGCGGTAACCTGGCAGTATATCTACCTCGTCCTGTTCTATGAGAATCCTTCGGCTCTCGGATTCACTGTCCGAGACGCTGAGACGTTCACTTCTCAGACTCTCTTGCTCACGCTTGCTCGTGGCCAGCAGATTCTCCAACTCGTTTATCCTATCGCGCAAAGACTTCTCAATCTCCAATCGAGCCTCCTTCTCACGCTCTGCCTGTCGCATGGACACTTCCACCTGATCCGTGAGATCCTATAGCACAAACATAATCCATCTGATCTCTTCACCTGTACACAAAATCGATACAAATTGTGTTTCGATCGGTTAATCCGGAAACACATCTGGTTTTCATATGTGAGAGCTAAGTAAAGTACTCACAGACACTTTGTTTGCGAGATGCTGTATCGCCTGAGACTTCTCGCTGATTTCTGAGGCCAGTTTAGCATTCTTTAACTCACAATCCGCGATTTTTCTCCTATCTGGTTCAGTTGCACTCTGCTTGCGCATCTAAAATCAATCAATGGCACCGAATAAATCAAAATTGGGGATAAATTAACTGTAATTGAGCAGTGTAAATAACGTAAACCACTATTCTCGCATGAAGCAGCCGAATCGTACCTCAATCTGTCTATCCTGTGCTCTATGTTCTGACAGAGCCCGAAGGCTGTTTAGTTCAGCTTCGAGTTTAGATTTTTGTTTCGCCATCTCGTCAAGTGACTGTGTGGCCAGTTGGTTACTCTCCTGCACCTACATAAGAGGGAAGAGAATATGTGACATTGCGTGGTCCCTATAGTGCATCGTGTGGTGACAAATACTTCTTTCAACATGCTCTTTCGAGTATAAATGCAACCAGTGAGTCGCTGTGCGCACACTGTGAATCTTCTGCCGAAGAGATCAATGCATTTGTCTAATCAAATAAAAACCTCTAGGCATAAGCAAAAAGGGCCTCAGCTGCCTGGTTTTTGGTCAAATAGTCTCAACAGACTGGCGGCTAGCTGTTTTACTCACCATGTTATCAAGCATCAACATATTCATTAGGTATGTTTGCATGATGAGTTGCATTCAGTTTCAGTTTAAATGTGAATGAAAGAAAGAAAAAAACGAATGGGTTAAGATTTGAATGTCCGTACTTTCTCCAGCTGTTGCAGCAGGTCGGTAACTTTCTGTTCACGCTTCACATGCTGCGTCTCAATCTCACATTTGACGATGAGAGTGCCACGACGATCTTCGCGTTTGTGATTGGACAGTTCAGCAGTCTTGGAGTCAGCACGACTTTTTTCGACCTCAAGCTGAGCACGGAGTCGTTTCGTCTCAGATTCCAGTCTCTCCACCTACCAGACAATGATTGGGGGTTTGAGAGAAGGTGAATGACGAGGCTTCACAGATGGAGAAAGGGAGTAAATGAATATCAGGCTCAGGATTTACGTTATATTAAAAAAGGTATATACAGTTTTCTGCAAGCCTGCCCCATGAGAACACCTCTGATCAATTTTTAATTGACAAAAAATTTTGAATAAGAAATTCCGCGCACAAAATCAAAAGCGGTATTAGCGAGACAGTTTTTTTTAAAATGGACGGTGACCGGATCTTTCATTACTCTGCTCAACTTTGCTGCATTGCATGAATGTTTCTCACACGAATGGAATTTATAAGTTGACTATTCACCTTTCTGTTGCAGACGCCTAGCTTTGAGTCTTTTTCCACAAGCTGTTTATCCATCCTTTCCAGTTCCGAGCGGAGATGGTCCAGCTCCTGGCTGCAAGAAAATATATTCCATGTAGTGATACTACATAGCACAAAAGCAATCGACACAAATGATAAAATGCAACATACCAGAGGACATATTTGATGCAGTTGAAGTAAACGGGAGAGAGTTCAGTATCCATATCCAGACTTTATAGCAACTAAACGCATACTGAAATACCGGCACAGCTTCTCAGGCATGCAATGGATAAACATTCACTGCCTTTTAACTTTTTCAAACAACTACTAATTTGCCGCCACTCAAGCTAACATTTCAATAGGTGATTATTGTTTATCAGCATGGCTTAGCCGTCTTACCCCATTGAAGTTAATTACAAGGAGCCTGGCTGTGATAACAAACGTGGTTGCAAAGATTAAGAATGCCTTCTATAATTTGTAATAGAAGCCATTTAGGCATTCATAACTGTTGCAGGCCCGGAGTCTGATTGAAATGATATATATTATTATCTACCGGTGCATAGAGTGCCTCAAGTGCAGGCCATTGAAACCAGCGCGCATTAGATCTAAAATTGCAATACGGGCATTCAGATGCCATTTCATGAATATAACTGAGATTAGTGATTAGCCAATAAAACGATCAGAGATTTCTTCCAGCAATTAATTTGTTGCAAATTGTAGAGCTACCCATCAGCATTCGATGATAGCAGCTTGGTCAGGTACAGCTGCACCAGTTATCATGCCGAGCTAATTACCACCATAGACTGACTCAGGTGTGAGGTTTGAAAATGATTGCTCGACTAGCTCGCTGTAACTGCTAATCAATAACGAGAAAAGCTGCTAGGGATCAACTGGATACAAATTCAAAATCACTCACTCCAACTCAGAGATTGGAGATCAGTGTATATGTAAAACGATAGTCAACTAAATCAGCGAATGTCTAGAGTGGCTATAATTGATCGCTTACATGTTGCACTAATGTCTACCTGCCTGGGACATAGACAGAAGGCACACAGTAACCTATCAACAAGGTGACACTGAGATCCAATATCTGTAGAATTTGGTATTTAATGTATATAGGAAGTCATCTTAAAGACCTAACTACGAACGGGCTAGATAGTTCAGTTTGTGAGACAGCCACCTGAACTCCGCAGTAAAGAGGCTAGCTAGATACTGACCTGAGGTTGCTCTCATACTCCGCCTGACCTTTATCACGACTGTGCAGCACATTCATAAAGTCTTCAGTCTCACTCAGCACTTTCTCATAAACTTCTTTAGTAGTTGCCAGGTTCACAGTCAATTTCTAAAAAAAGCTTGTAGATTCATGCACATATGAAATCTCCCTTGGTTTTGGGTTATTTTCATTGCTTCACATTTTCTCGGAGATCTAAAAACTGAAATGGGCTGGTACTGCCAGACTAGCCCACTTATCCGTCGACTAAAAGCAATCGGCAATCAGTGAGTCCAAAAAATGGTCTAATGGTAATGACAAATGCTTCTCCCTTGATTTGGCGTTGTTGAGACCGACTATTTTGCTTCTTCAGCTGCATTCTGAGAGGATATCAATTGAGCTGATCGAAACAAACCAGAATCATGATCATTGGCTAGTTAAATTAGTTCCGTCTCGGGCCCTTATTTTCCATTGGTTCAACGAGAAAGCAAGTCTGTGATTGAATCTGGTGGTAAATTGTTCTAGTCTGAATCCAGAAAACTTGCCGTGACAGTTTTGTCGACCAGAAAACAAACAGACCAGTTAGGCAGGATTATTGTATGTTTGAAGGTAAGGCAACAATCATCGCTTAGATATACTATTTGGATTGGGCATCATCACGCTTTGACAAGATTCTAACACACATCTCTCCCAGGCAACCCCAGGAGTAGAGAGGACTCACATCCACTCTATCATTGAGGTCGGCGTTGGTAGCGGTGAGGTAAGCGAGCTCCCGACTTTGAGTCTGATTCTCACTCTCTAACTTATTAATGTAGCTGTCTTTCTCCTTCAGTGTGCTTCTCATCTTATCCTAAAAAAAGTCATGGGGAGACAATCACCACACCTCCCAAGCATGCGGATCCAATGAGACTAAGCTGAAGAAAACACGCATAACGTAACATGGGACCGAAAAGACAAGAACAAGAACAAGGACTTACATAAATGTTTAACCATTCATTCTAAAAGATTAGAGCTAATACATGAGTTACCCACACGAGGCCTGGTCTCAAGCACACAACACCAATGACAACACCGGTACGAGATTAAGGCATGTGGTGGGGGGGGGGGGGGTTAGTTAAAT
>Ga0224501_10002385_pt1 | contig 14759 bp, 15 predicted proteins | sample SF_Oct11_sed_USG_4_FD_169105 | JGI IMG/M metagenome (GOLD analysis project Ga0224501, IMG submission 169105) | Sediment microbial communities from San Francisco Bay, California, United States - SF_Oct11_sed_USGS_8_1 | ecosystem: Environmental > Aquatic > Marine > Sediment | place: USA...
CCGAGACAACCCCCTCCTCCCGCATCGCCTTGCACGCCTGGGTGCCGGCGTAGTCAAACTCCGCCGCCTGCCCGATGATTATCGGCCCCGACCCAATTATTAAGACCTTAGATGGTTTCAAACTCTAGTCCTTTCTGCAGCTCTAGTTTAGGAAAACGACCACAATGAGAACCATCCACAGTATGATTAAGGCGAGAAATATACCTCGTATACTCCAGCGTCCGGTTGGAGGCGTATACCAAGTCCTCGCCCAAAATCGCCACAGTGGTCGTGGCGGATACGTATTAAGCAAGTCAGTGAACCTCCCTCTCTGCCCGCCTGACATCTGATTGCGATGGTCTAGGATATGAACTAACCAGTTCTTCCGCATTCCTAGCTCGTCTTCTATCTGGCGCATCCTGTAATAGTTGATATTAATTAGGAAATTCACTCTGTCGAAATAAGTCCACAGAGACAGAGTAATCACAATCATTCCCAGGCCAAGTGCTAAGACTAACCATCTAGTATCTGTGTTGAAGGATGAATTATTGGATATGAGACTTTGAACAATCCATCCCAATATCGCTGCATTAACTGGTACAAAGATGCCGAAAATAGCCCAATATTGAGATGCAACAGAACTGTTGTATTGCTGACAGACCTCATATTCCTTGAGCAAAATTTCTTGTCTGTTTATCTACCTCACCCCCTTAATCCCCCTCTCCTTCTGTCTGCCGTGTCATTGCGAGCCGAAGGCGAAGCAATCTCATCTTTATCTTTTAGTTTGCTTCGTCGCTCTGCTCCTCGCAATGACCGCAAGAACTCCATTCATTTCACCCCCCTCACCATCCCCAAAAACTTCCCAAACAGGTAGGTATTGTCACCCGGACCCGGGGAGGCTTCGGAGCAGTACTGGATGGAGAATATAGGCAATTCCTTGTGCCGTAAGCCCTCCACCGTGCCATCGTTTAGATTTATATGGCTGACCTCCAAGTTATCTTTGAGGCTATCGGCGTCAACGGCGTAGCCGTGGTTCTGGGCAGTGATGTGGATTCGCCCGTCACTTAAGTCCCGGACGGGGTGGTTCGCCCCGCGGTGCCCAAACTTCAGCTTAAATGTCTTGGCACCAAAGGCTTTGCCCAGAATAAGATGTCCCAAATCAATGCCCATAATCGGCTTCTTGCCAGTGAGCTTCTTGACCGTAGCCACTATGTAGTCCAAGACCTCCGGATTGCCCGGACCCGGTGAAAGGACAATGCCATCTGGTTTTAAGTTCAGGATTTCCTTAGCCGGGGTGGTGCCGGGAACAACGGTTAACACACAGCCCATGCCCTTCATCATGCCCAGTAGGCTGTATTTCAAGCCGCAGTCAACGACGACTATTTTACATGGTGATGAAGCTGGCTGGCTCGGCTCTGGTTCACATGAGTAGGCGGCATCGGTGGTAACCTGTTTGGCAAAGTCAACTGAATCATAGCCGGGTGCTTTCTTTAGTTGCTCCAGCGCCTGCTGCGCAGTCTTATCATTGGTGATAGTGCCCATCATTACCCCTGCCGAGCGCAGCTTGCGGGTTATCGCCCGCGTATCCATACCATAGATTCCGGGGATGCCATTCTCGGCTAGAAATTCATGGAGGGTGCCGGTGCTCAGATAGTGGTGGGGCTCTAGGCATTCCTCCCTGACCACAAAGCCTCTGACCTGGATTTTATTTGATTCGGAGTCCTGCTCATTTATGCCGTAGTTGCCAATGAGGGGATAGGTGGGAATGACAATCTGCCCGGCATGGCAGGGGTCGGTTAGCATCTCCTGATAGCCTATCATACTGGTATTGAATACTACCTCACCATAGGCATCAACCTCAGCACCAAAGGAATAACCTTCATAAACTGAACCATCTGCCAGGACCAGGATTGCCCTTTTAGCCATAATTTAGTTAGCCCCTCTTATTTCAAGCCCGACTGAGTCATCTTTATAGACAAGCTTCCCCTGTGATAGGGTTGCCATTACCTTGCCTTTTAACTTCTCGCCAGCCAGAGGGGTATTCTTGCCTTTTGAGGCAAAATCCTTGGTATCTACCACCCATTCCAGAGCCGGGTCAAAGAGAGTAACATCCGCCGGGGCTCCGATAGCCAGAGTCCCTAGCTTGGCATATTTATTGCCAATAATCTTGGCTGGTTGGTGGGTGAGCTTGGCAATGAGGGAAACTAGGGTTAGCTGTCCATTGTGCACCAAGCTCATAAGGCTGCCCAGGGCAGTCTCAAAGCCGCTAATACCAAAGGGGGCGAGGGCAAACTCGCACTGCTTATCGGCTTCAGTGTGGGGGGCGTGGTCGGTGGCAATGATGTCAATCACATTTTCCTTGAGCCCCTGAATTAAGGCTTGAATATCCCGTTCTGTTCTCAATGGTGGATTTACCTTGGCATTGGTATCATAGCCTACGACCTTCTCTTCGGTCAGGGTCAGGTGATGTGGCGTAACCTCGGCAGTAACCTTGATGCCTTCCTCCTTGGCACGACGAATAAGGTCAACCGAGCCCTCGGTGGTGGTATGGGCGATGTGGAGTCGACTCCCGGTGAGTTGAGCCAGAGCCAGGTCACGGGCAACTATATTCTCCTCAGCAGCATTCGGTATCCCGCGAAGACCCAGCTTGGCTGATATTATGCCTTCATTCATCTGCCCGCCCTCGGAAAGAGCTTTATCCTCGCAGTGGTCAATAATGGGTAGGTCAAAGGCACGGCTATGTTCTAGTGCCTGGCGCATAAGATGTGAGTTCAGCGCTGGCTCGCCATCATCGCTGAAGGCAATTACCCCCGCTGAAGCCAGTTCACGTATTGAGGCTAATTCCTGCCCCTTTCTACCTTTGGAGATACAGCCTATGGGCAAAACTCGAACCACCCCTTCTGAAGCTGCCTTTGACTTTACATACTCAACGGTAGTCTGATTATCCAGGGGCGGATTGGTGTTAGGCATGCAGCAGATAGTAGTAAAGCCGCCTCTGGCTGCTGCTTTGGTTCCGGTGGCAATGGTCTCCTTGTCCTCAAACCCGGGCTGCCTGAGATGACAGTGGAGGTCGACAAATCCAGGGCAGACGATTAGCCCCTGGGCATAAAGGACATCATAGTCTGGCTGGGGTGGGGTGGCTTCTCCCCTGCCCAGCCATGAGATTTTGCCTTCGGTGATGAGCAAACTGCCAGTTTCATCTATTCCCTGGCTGGGGTCGATTATCCGGCCACCTCGAATAAGTAGGAGCTTCACTGTTTGCTCATCTTCCCTTCGTTATCATTTCTTTGATGACGCACTCTGGTGAAGTGGCTGGGCTTGAAACCGTGAGCTTCGGCTTCACTTTCTGAATCGAAAATGATTAGGTTCTCTGATTTAATTTTTCTAGCCCAATGGCTGTCAGCGCTATGGTATTTTTTGTTTTCCAATCTCCCTTCATGCCAATCTGAGCTGGCGATGTATTGCGGGTGGACTTCATGGTCGCAATAGACACACCTCAAGGTTAAAGGCTGTTTGTCTACTATTTTGAATTTGGGCTTAATATACTTTGTTTCAGTTTTCTGTATTGACACGCATCTCGGATTAGAGCAATTGGTTCCAAACTCTCGCTTATAGACGGGATAGTCTATTTTCTGAATAAAGGAGACGTCTTCTCTTGGGATGGAAACCTCCTTAGCTCCCAATAACAGTGCTATGAGCGCCATTCTGGCCGGTACCCCCCGTGCAGCTTGTTTAAAGTACATGCTCCTCGGGTCGGCATCTACTTCATAGGCGAGCTCATCAACGCGGGGCAGCGGGTGCATAACAAGTGTTCTCTTAAACTCCTTTTCCTTGAGGAGTTTCTTATCTACTACCGGGTATTCTTCCTTCACCCCCTCTTCTTCGGTGGCAGCTGATAACCTTTCCAGTTGAACCCTGGTAACATAAAGGGCATCGACCCCACTCTTCAGCTCCACCTGGATGCTGATGTCAGGCATCATTGCCAGTTGATGCGGGCTGCTTGGCGTTATGTACATGGCGTCTAAGGGGAAAAGTCCTCCTTTAACTGCTTGGTCCAGAGCTCCGTACCTTTTAAGCTCGCCTCCACATTCTGTGGTTAATTTCCTTACAACATGCTCTGGTATCTCAAGACCTCGTCTGGGACGAAAGAGAATAGTAGCGCCGAACCTAGCCAGAGCGTAAGTTAGTGAATGTATTGTTCGTCCGTACTTCAAGTCTCCCCATAGAGCTATCTTTAGCCCCTTGATGGTTTGTCTCTCCTTCTTGATGGTGTAAAGGTCGCACAGGGTCTGGGTTGGATGTTCATGACCTCCGTCACCAGCGTTTATTACTGGGACGCCAGCGTAGTCAGCAACTACCTTAGCTGCTCCCTCCCACGGGTGTCGGATGACAATTATATCAGCGTAGCTCCCGACCACTTTCGCCATATCAGCAATGCTTTCACCTTTAGCCAGTGAGGTTGCATCGACATCAACTGCACTTATGACACTGCCCCCAAGTCTGTGCATTGCTGTCTCAAATGACAGCCGTGTCCTGGTGCTAGGCTCAAAAAACAGACTCGCCATAATCTTGCCGTGGCATACACCAAACTGCTCATTCATGGAATCTGCCATCTCATCTGCTAAGGAAAATAATGCCTCAATTTCCCCGTTGGATAGGTCATCTATGGTCACCAGACTTCTATTGACTAGGCTCATGGTAGCTCCTTTGGAGGTAATTCACCTTCAATTCGTTCTTGAGAGGTCGTGCTTTGGCTAATTTTACAATGGCCACCTCATCTACGCCGTCGATTTCCACTAGTCGAACCTTTATCTCCTCATATCTGGAGCTTGGTATGTTCTTACCAACGTAGTCGGCCCGTATTGGCATCTCACGGTGGCCGCGGTCAATGAGCACGGCTAATTGGATTAACTGGGGTCGCCCCAGGTCAGCCAGGGTATCCATAGCTGCTCTAATGCTGCGTCCGGTATATAGCACGTCGTCAACTAACACTACAGATTTGCCATCAATACTAACCGGGATTTCGGTGTGCTTGATGACAGGTCGCAGATTTAGTGAGGAAAGGTGGTCTGGGTATAGGCTGACGTCTAGAGTGCCCACTGGCACTCTCAACCCGGTGAAGTCCTCTATATTGGCAGCTAGTCGCTTTGCCAAAGGCACCCCACGGGGATGCATGCCAACCAGTACCAGTTGCTCAATAACCTTGTTTCGCTCTATAATCTCGTGGGCAATGCGAGCTAAAGTTCGCCTGATATCTTCTGGGGTCATCGCGATTGTTCTTGACATAAAAATTGACCTCTTACCTTAGCTGGCAAGAGGTCTTGCTCCTTGACTTTTATTATTTCCCTTGCCAGCCTCTCCGGACCAGCTTAAAGGTTGTTATTTAATTCTTATTAAACTAACATTATACCACTTTTACTTGGCTATTTCAACATTTTGAATCTAGGCCTTCCTTTACCAATAAACTGCGACCATTTATAATAGGTCAGCATGCTCAGATTCAGTAAAGCGCAGGGGGTGTAGCTTGGCTGCTTTATATGTAACCTCTTTTGAGGCAGGTTCGGGCAAGACTACTATTTGTGCCGGCGTGGGTAAGCATTTGCTGGTTGATGGCAAAAAGGTGGGCTTTTTCAAACCAATTATCACTGAGGGTGGCAAGCCACCGATAGAAGGTTTTGACAGCGACGCCGAATTTATGAAGCATATTTTGACTTTGAAGCAGCCTCTAGACGATATTTGCCCAGTTATCGCTGACCAGAGGAATCTGACCGATAGCATTAAGAAAGCCTACGCCAAGGTTTCTCGGGGTAAAGAAGTGGTTATGGTGGAGGGCGTTTATGAGCGGGGCATAGTGGAAGCGCTGGATGCCAGGGTGATTATTGTCGAGGCTTATTCCGAAGAATTATTTAAGGCAAAGTTTATTGATAAATATAAGGATTTTTGGGAATACTTACTAGGCGTGGTTTTGAATAAGGTGCCCAGAAATCAGTTACAGCGTGTGCAGGAAGATTTATCAGCTAAGTTTGGCAAGAAGGGAATAAATATTTTAGGGGTGCTTCCTGAGGATAGAGTTCTATTTAGTCTAACTGTAGGCGAGCTGGCTGAACATATTCAAGGAGAAATACTAAACTGCGCTGAGAAATCGGCAGAGCTGGTGGAGGACTTCATGCTGGGGGCAATGACTGTTGACCCAGGTCCAGACTATTTCGGTCGTAAAGCCAATAAGGCGGTAGTGGTCAGAGGTGAACGCCCAGATATGCAACTGGCAGCTCTGGAGACTTCAACTAAATGCCTTGTTCTCAGTGGCGATGTATCGCCAATCCATACTGTGCTTCAAGGAGCGGAAGGCAAGGGCATTCCCATTATTTTAGCCAAGGGTGATACTATTGCCACCGTGGTGAGTATTGAACAGGCCCTTGGCAAGACCAGATTTAACCACGAAAAGAAGCTACCCAGGCTTGCTGAAATTATGGGGCAACAGTTCAATTTTCAAGCCGTATATAAAGGGCTGGGTTTAACTGGCTAGGGAAAGTCAGTTTGGTAATGTATGCCCTTCCCTTTTGTAAACACCAGAAATCTTCATTTCCTGTAGGCCTTCTTCCACGGTATCTTCGCTGACAAAACCTCATAAGGTATTGCTAAAAGCGGGAATATTGTTATACAATCTGGTTTGCGTCTAGTTTGGCTTAGAGACCAGGCTTAAGAAAATCTTCTAAGGAGGGCAGGTGATTGAATGCACTAGGAAAACATTTACTTTTGGAACTGAAGGACTGCGATAAGGAGGTGTTAAACGATGTAGGCTTTCTCAGAGAGGCTTTGATAGCGGCAGCAAATGAGGCTAAGGCTACAGTTTTGGGGGAATCCTTCCATCAGTTTAATCCCCAGGGGGTAAGTGGTGTGGTGATTATTGCTGAATCTCACTTGGTTATTCATACTTGGCCTGAATATGGCTATGCTGCTGCTGACATTTTCACTTGCGGCAACTCCGTTCAACCGGAGAAGGCGGCAAAGATACTGGTGGGAAAGCTTGGCAGTAAAAACCACTCTATAATTGAGATGCAGAGAGGTATCTTGGATACCTAGGGTGGTTTGGGACGAAAGTTATGGATACAGACCCTGATAAATGGTTTTACGATAGAATAAGCCGAGATTTAATTCAGCTCCACAGCATCGAAGAGGTGCTGTATAGCGGGCAGACCAGGTTCCAATCTGCCGAAATTATTCGTACTGGTAGTTTCGGTAAGTGTTTGGTGCTGGATGGTAAGATTCAATCCAGTGAGTTGGATGAGTTTATCTATCATGAGGCTTTGGTTCAGCCATCGATGATAACCCATCCCTGCCCAGAGACAGTGTTTATCGCTGGGGGTGGTGAAGGAGCCACCTTAAGGGAGGTATTGTCTCATAATACGGTAAAAAGGGCAGTGATGGTTGACATTGATGAGGAGGTGGTGGCTATCTGCCAAAAATTTCTGCCCAATTACAGCCGAGGCTCCTTTGAAGATAAGCGAACTGAACTACTCCATGTTGATGCTAGAGATTATCTGGCCAAAAACAGCGAGCTATTTGACATAATCATTATTGATTTGCCTGACCCCTTAGAGGAAGGTCCAGCTTATTTACTCTACACCCGGGAATTTTATCAGCTAGTCCGTGAGCGGCTTACCGCTAACGGAATTATTGTTGTTCAAGCTGGGTCGGCAGCTTGGACTGAACTATTGAACTTTACCGCAGTCAATAATACGCTTAAAAGCGTTTTCCCTATAGTTTGTCCTTATCAGGTGGATGTCCCTTGCTTTGGTGGTCCCTGGGGGTTTTGCCTGGCCTCACAAAATCTCGACCCCCTTCAGCTTTCACCTGCCGAGGTGGATAGTAGAATTTCAGCCAGGTCACTGACCAACCTCAAATTCTACGATGGGCTGACCCACCAGGGGATTTTCTCTCTACCTAAGCACCTTAGAGAAGAGCTATCCAGACACGGAAGGCTCATCACCGATAACGAACCTCTATACATCTATCGCGGCTAGGCTGCGATAGCCTAATCCACTTTAAACCCCTCTCCAGGCTAACCTTTGCCCTTCGGGTCTGGTACTACTGCTGGCTGTAATTCTTGGCCAAAGTACCTTCGCCGGAAGTAGAGAGCCACGTTTACCAGGCTTATCAGCACTGGCACTTCCACTAGTGGTCCAATGACGGTGGCGAAGGCTTGCCCCGAACCAATGCCGAATACTGCCACCGCTACGGCAATGGCAAGCTCAAAGTTGTTGCTGGCAGCAGTAAAGGCGATGCTTGTCGTCTTGGCATAGTCGGCACCTACTTTCTTGGCCATAAAGAACGAAACCAGGAACATAAGCACGAAGTAAATCAGCAGCGGAACCGCAATACGAACCACATCCAGCGGTATTTGCACGATAAGTTCACCCTTTAGAGAGAACATCACCACAATAGTGAAAAGTAAAGCCGCTAATGTGATAGGGCTTATCTTGGGGATAAACTTATTCTCATACCACTGACGTCCCTTTGCCTTTATCAGGGCAAAGCGGGTAATCATGCCGCCGAAGAAGGGAATACCCAGGTAAATGAACACGCTCTGGGCTATCTGACCGATGGTGACCTTTACCACAGACCCCTCCAAGCCGAACCAGCCAGGCAGTATGGTTATGAAGATATAGGCATAGACCGAGTAGAAGACTATCTGGAAGATTGAATTTAACGCCACCAGACCGGCAGCATACTCTCTATCTCCCTTTGCCAGCTCATTCCAGACAATAACCATGGCTATGCAGCGTGCCAGCCCGATTAAAATAAGACCAACCATGTAGTCAGGATATGGCCATATGAAACCAAGGAAGAGGATGGCTAGTAAGAACATGAGCACCGGGCCGACAATATAGTTCTGTATTAGAGACAGTCCGAGCACCCGCCAGTTGCGGAACACCGGGCCCATCTCCTCGTACCTCACCTTAGCCAGAGGTGGGTACATCATCAGGATGAGCCCTACCGCAATGGGAATGGAAGTAGTTCCTACCTGGAAGAAACCGATGAAGTCAGCGACTTTGGGGATGAAATACCCTAAGCCTACTCCTAGACCCATCGCCAGAAATATCCACAGTGTCAGGAAGCGGTCCAGTATTGAAAGCCTACCCACTACGCCCCCTGGTTCCACATTATTCATGTCATACTCTCCTCATACTGTTAGCCTTGCCAGTCTAACTGGGCTATAGTATGAACATTACTGCCCTTGCCTGAACTCTTCCACCGCATCGCCGCTTGTGTCCAGGTGTGATTTCAGTCTCCCTTGCTGAGAGCGAGTTATCTTATCATAAATTGCCTTCTTTAGGAAGCTGAGTGCCCCCTTCTCATCGCTGTCAATAACGATTCTCTCTAGCTCGAGCAATTCCTTTTCGTCAAGACTGATAGCTGTCTTTTTGATGTCAAGCATCACTTACCTCTTGCTTACCCGCTAAAGGGTAATTCAACTCTGTATCCAGAGCACCACCAAATATGTTCCCACCCCTATGAAAATAATAGACACTATTATGCGAATAACTTTCTCAGCGCGGGTGACTGCGTTAAGCCAGGTGGAAACCTTAGCTACACCAGCGGATAGAAGAGTGCCAAATACTAAAACGGGGAGCCCGGTGCCGATGGCAAACACTGCTGGCAGTGTTACCCCGCCGGTAGATTTAAGGGCTAAAGGTATCAGTACCCCAAAGAATAGAATAGCGCTATAAGGACAAAAGGCTAAGGCGAAAAGTGCGCCTAACAGGAAGCCGCCTATCATGCCCCGGTCAGCGACCCTTCTGCCTATTGAAGATAGTTTTTCACCTCCCAGACCAAAAGAAAGCCTGTCGATGTTTAGCATGACCAGTCCTATCACTATCAAAAGTGGCCCTAAGATTTGCTCGCCAAAATCTTGAAGAAGTGAGGCGACTCCAGGGATTTCAAGGCCAGCCATGATAATCAGGATACCGAGGATGGAATAGGAAAACATGCGTCCCAGTGTGTAGAGTGTTCCGGTTATAACAGCGTATTTGCGTTCTGTCACTCTGCGGCTAACATAGGCTATAGCAGCAATGTTTGTAGCCATAGGACAGGGGCTAATGGCAGTTAGTAACCCCAGAAACAGTGCTGAAAGTACTGGGATATTTAGGCTCTCAAAGAAATCCATCACTCTATTTCCCCAAGGCTTTTCTCGATTTTGTTCTTTACTACCTCGACAAACGCTTCATCTTTGCCCAAGACGAGCCAGATATCCGTCACCTCTTCGATATGGTCAGTGCCATCGCTTACTGTGTTGATAAACAGGGATGAGGTAAAAGCGCCATACTTCTTGACAATGGCAGCATTTTCTTTAGCCTCTACATTGACCGCCTCAAAAGTCACCTTGCCACTAGCTAGCTTATCCTTAAAATAAGTTTCCAGCGTATAGCGAGTGCCAGCTTCGGCATAAATGCACCCCTGACAGCGCTGTGCCCGGTGAAAATAGATAACCTCGACCCTGTCAACTGGGGCTAAAGCCTTCTCTGAAGTTGGCTGCTCTATCGGTGCTAGAATAGCAAATTTAGTGGAGTAATCTATCTGGGTGGTAACTCTATGGTTCTTGGTATCCACTCTTTTATAGTGCTGCATGCCCCACCCACTGTGCTCATCATAAGGCGCGATATAAACGTTACTCTCTTTCACCCCTTCTGGTATTTCCTCTAGGTCATAGCTCAGGGTTAGCATAATCGGAGGCTCAAAATTAGTACCTCGGGGTCCTAAATCATAGACTGTCCCAATAATATAGGCACCCTCTGGGGGCGGTGGTAAATTCTGGTCGATTACTACATAGATGGCTTTGATGGCCTTCCCATCTTTGTCTAGAACGGCAGTGCCCTCATCAATAGACAGACTAACCTTGCCATCGCCAGATGATGCTTCAATACTTGTCTTCAGCCTGCCCTGGCTATCAACCCAAAACGCGTTCTTGGCACCAAGTAAATCAATTTCCATGTGGTAAGTTGATAGCTCTGCTTCAGGAGCAGGACTTCCACAAGCACAGAGCATGCCAGCTACTAGGATAATAATCAAAAAGGCGCTCCATATCTTGGCTTTAGCCAACATGGTCATATAATTCTCCTTGCCCTACTTTGTTAGCCTAATCTCCTGCTTATCTCCTCTCCTCAATCCACTTCCTTACTTCCTCAGGGCTGGGAATTCTGCCCTCACAAACCTTGACTGCATCGATGATTACAGCCGGTGTCATAAATACACCTCGGGTAGTTATCATCATGGGGTCCTTGATTTCCATCAGTGCCACGTCTTCGCCCTCTTTTAGCTCCAACTCCTTCAGCACCTTCCTGATGTTCTCCTTGGTGGCATGGCACCGAGGGCATCCCGGTCCACAAACCTCGATCATCATTAGAGTAACACCTCCTTCTTAAACTACTCGCATTAAGCCCAGATAAATCCAGCCACCCATCCCACCAGCGTCCCCAGTACTATAATGGTCGGGATATAAACAAGGGCTTTCTTTACTCCAAAAACCCTGGCAATAGCTAGCCAGTTAGGCAGGCTGATTCCCGGCCCGGTGAGGAGTAGAGCTAAGGCTGGTCCTTTACCCATGCCCAGATTCATTAAAGTATCCACGAAGGGAGCCTCGGTCATGGTGGCAAAATAGGTAACCGCTCCAATTATGGTAGCTAAAAATGACTGGCGTAGGCCGGCACCACCCAGCCAGGTCTCAATCCATTCCTGAGGCAGAACGGCACCGATAATCCCCACTATAAATACCCCGGCCAGCAGTAAAGGGAAAATCATACGCACAAACCACCAGGTCTCATTTAGCCAGCCCTTAATCTCCTCCCAGCTTTTAACCCGCCAGGCATAAATAGCGACCACTGCCATGGCTGCCGCCCAAACATAGACCTTATACAGGTAGGGACCACTTCTTATGGCGTAGTTTGGTGCCAGCAGGCTTACTACCAGCAATAAGAGCAGGATGATGTTCCTTTTGTTCATTACTTTCCTGGCAACCGCTGGAATGGTTAGCAACCTTTTTTGCTCCTCCCGCTGAAAACTGAGCAGCATTACTGTGCCGACAACAAAGGATACCGATAGAGCCGCCACCAATCTAGCCACTACCATCCCAGGACCAAGGATGGAGCCGGTATAGACCAAAGCCAGGATGTTAGCCGCCGGAGCCACCCAGAGCAGGATGAAGGCAGCGCCGATACCGGCACCACCATAGTAGATACCGCTGGCTACCGGGATAACAGTGCACGAGCAAGCGGCTACAAAAAAGCTCCCGCCGGCAGCGATACCAAAAGAAGAAACCTTGTTGGCAGCACTACCCAGATAGCCGATAATGCTCTCCCTGGAAACAAAGGTCACTATTGCTCCGGCGAGCAGAAATGCTGGAATGAGGCAGGTGACTACGTGCAGCGCAATATACTCTTTAAGGGCAATTAAGCCAGCTAGTAAAAGATTAACAAACAATTCCACTGCTTATAGCTCTCAATAAGCACGCAAATGTGGAGACAATTTCCTTATTTCCTTAGTGATGTAGGTTCGGTGCGCATTGCGTGCTTTAGTTTTTCTTTATCCCGGGCTAATACCTCGCTACCATTAAGGGAATCCCTTAGCAGCTTGACTAGGGAGGTAGCGTAGCGATTGGCTGCCTGCCAGTCCACAGAATAAACTATCCATGTTCCCTCTCTCCTTGCCGTCAAGAAGCCAGCGTCCTGAAGAATGCCAAGGTTACGTGACGCCCGGGACTGGGATATATCTAAGGCTTGCATGACCTCACAGACACAACATTCCCTGTCTAGGAGAACCTTCAGAATCCTGAGCCTGGTCTCATCGGAGAGAGCTTTTGTCGCCTTAATTAAGCTTTGCATAACTTTCCCTTAGTCTATAATTATATATGCGCATATTTGCATATATTTTATCATCTCCCCTACTGCTTGTCAACAAGGGCTGCCTTTCACCAATAGACACCGACTTTCAACCAGTTAGTGCCAATGTTATAATGGCTGTAGATGGATATTTTGGCTGAGCTTAATCCGGCGCAGAGGGAAGCGGCAGAAGCAATCAGTGGACCAGTGCTGATTTTGGCTGGTCCGGGTAGTGGCAAGACTAGGGTTATTGCCCATCGGGTGGCTTACCTTATTACCGTTTGCGGGATTAGCCCCCACCGCATTATGGCGGTTACCTTCACCAATAAAGCAGCTAGGGAAATGGAGGAGAGGCTCCACCGGCTTATCGGCAGTTCGCTAAGAGATTTGACTATCGGTACCTTCCACGCTATCTGTGCTCGCATCCTGCGCCGGGATGGCAAGGCTATAGGCATTGACCCTAGGTTTGTAATCTATGATGAAGAAGACCAGATAAGCTTGATAAAGCGGGGTATTCAGGAAGTAGGTCTTGACCCCAAGCAATATGTCCCCCGAGCTATAGCTTCAGCTATTACTGCGGCTAAGAGCCGTGTGTTAACTCCACAAGACTATATTCAGCATACCCGTAGCTATTTTGAGGAGGTGGTGGGGCGAGTCTATGAGCGCTACCAGCAGCTGCTGGTTGAGAGTAACGCTCTGGACTTTGATGACCTGCTAATGAAAGCGGTGCAGCTATTCAGAAACAACCCTGAGACCTTGTCTAAATACCACAAAAGATACTTGCATATTATGGTGGACGAGTTTCAGGATACCAATCTGACTCAATATGAATTCATAAGGTTATTGGGTGGGGACAGACACAATATATGTGTGGTTGGCGACCCTGACCAGTCGATTTACTCTTGGCGGTTTGCTGACCTGCGCAATATCCTTAGCTTCGAGAATGATTATCCTGAGGCTAAATTGGTGTTGCTGGAGCAGAACTATCGCTCGACCAAGATGATTCTGGAAACGGCGTCTTACGTCATCTCGGCTAATCAGCAGCGCAAACCCAAGGAGCTATGGACCAATAATGAGCAAGGTGAACTGACTAATGTAGTTGAGACCTATACTGAGCAGGAAGAAGCCCAGTTTGTAGTTAGTGAGGTAGAGCGTCTGGTGGGGCAGGGGAAGGCTAGGCTGGGCGACTGTGCGGTTATGTATCGGACCAATGCCCAGTCGAGAGCCCTTGAGGAGGCCTTTATTCGTTACGGGACACCCTACAAGCTGGTAGCTGGCACTCGCTTCTATGAGAGGCGAGAGGTAAAGGATATCATCGCCTATCTAAGGCTTATCCAGAACCCTCATGATAGCGTTAGCCTGTTGAGAATCATTAATGTGCCAGGGCGGGGTATTGGTCAGCGCACCCTGAGCCAGATTTCCAACTGGGCAAAGTCTCTAGGTGTCTCTCAATATGAGGCACTACGATTGATAGCTGAGCCAAAAGAGGGTGAGGGGCGTCAGCCTCCGTTTAACTCCCGCATAGTTAAAGCACTAACCAGTTTCGTTAGCCTGGTGGAAGAGTTCATCGCCCGTAGCCGTAAGCTAAACCTGCTTGATTTGTTTGATTTGGTTATAAAGCGGACTGGCTATGAGGACTATATACTAAGCGGAAAGAACGGGGAGGAGCGCTGGGACAACATCCTTGAGCTTCGCACTGTAGCCCACGAGTATCGGGATTTGAAACCCCGGGAGGGATTAGCCACCTTTCTTGAGGGAGTAACCTTGGTATCTGATGTGGATGGGCTTGATGAAACTGTGGATGCAGTAACCCTGGTCACTCTACATCAGGCTAAGGGTCTGGAGTTCCCCGTGGTGTTTATTGTTGGCGTGGAGGAAGGCATTTTACCACACTTCAAGTCGTTT
>Ga0224501_10002386_pt1 | contig 14758 bp, 10 predicted proteins | sample SF_Oct11_sed_USG_4_FD_169105 | JGI IMG/M metagenome (GOLD analysis project Ga0224501, IMG submission 169105) | Sediment microbial communities from San Francisco Bay, California, United States - SF_Oct11_sed_USGS_8_1 | ecosystem: Environmental > Aquatic > Marine > Sediment | place: USA...
AGTGGCACTAGCAACACTGAGCTACCACTACTATTACTGCTACTCCCGCTGGCGCATTAGGCGCTAGCAGAAAAGCACGTTTTTGAACTAGTGTAACACTAGTAGGAAAGCTAAACTGAGCAACAGTGACTATGAGTATGACTACTGTACTGTTACTATTAGTAGTACTGCTACCAGTACCAATAGTACTAGTACTACCACAAATTATATTGCAATGCGAATGTAATGCAGAGACTAGTAGTAGTAGTAGTACTAGTAGTAGTATACAGTAGCGCGAATTTGGTGCATAGTACAGAGTTAGTTGGCAATAGGCCTACACTTACAGTTACACCGCAGTAGCACTAGCAGTGTCATAATGGCATACAGCTAATCACTCACTCAGTCACTGTCGAAATTTATTATCATTTATCAATATCATGATTATCATTTATGGCCAAATTTATCATTTTATCATTTTGATTTATCTATGATAATTTGATGTCTTAGTCTTACTCGAAACAGACGTAGGTTGCTGTCTATACCATCAGACGCGGCTTGAAATGATTTTACCAGTAGAGAAGGGGGTTCTTCGTCGCCGGTAGATGCCGTCATAGCCAATTGAAAGACTGCATTGCATATATTCTATTATTACCTAGAAACAGCAGCAAGACACAGCTTCAACCGCCTTTACTCGAGAAAAATACCGGAAACGGCACATGAAGGTCAAGGCTAATGGGTTTCCATTGGCCAATGAGATCGCCTTTCTAGAAAATACTCCGCCTCTTTTCCTATCACCGGGGCGACGAGTCAACATCTGTCTCCGTTGAGTGAAATTTGCAGGGACTGTTTGATATTGAAGTTTATTACAGGCTGCGGACCAACGTTCGACAAAATTGTAGTTCTAACTTTAATCATATCGTCATCTACTCTTGACCAGCATCGGATACTGGTCACGAAAGTAAAATGAAGACCAGGCTACTGATGGGTAAGACCGTCCTTTATGTACTCACTTGACTTTCTTTGTACTTTCTTTGTCTCGCAAACAAGGATGACACACGCATTCCCAGCACCATCTCCACAGTCCCACTCGCGAAAAAAATAAACCAGACTTCAGTTTCTGGATTTTGCTGCCCATTTTTTAATAGGGTCCTAAATTTGAATGTCATTTGAAAGCAACTGGGCCTAGTTCCCAGTAAACAAACTGCATGACCATGTACTCCCCCCAGAACAGTGTCCTGCACTTGTCAATGTGATGTCAGCAGTCAAACTACGATGAATACGAATGCCAAGTGTTACGAAAACAGCTACAGAATCGCCAATAATAAATAATAGATACTTCAACAACACTAATGAATAAAATTGTTATATCATTACTGATGATATCTTAAGCTACTAAGTTCACTAATTCTAATTGAATCAAGTCTTCTTCTGTTTCGCTTGCTTTAGTCACATATAATAGGCTCAACCAAAACAACTTTCGCCATTATGTAGGCTGGTCTTCTGGGTTCTTGTCCCTCAATACCCCTTTTGGATGATCATGGTTTCCTTGTAATGACGAAAATTGATGCTACCTGGTTTAAAAAGAGATCAACCGTTCCTGGGAAAATAAACTCATAAATGTAGTCATGTGTTCTTATTGATAATTTCAGACTAGACGGTACCAGTCTTATCAATTAGTCAACTGTGCACTAATGCCAGGTTGGTGCAGCACGGGCTAATGTCTCACAATGAAAATTCATGGTTCATAATCCTATTTGTATCAACCATTTATCAGGCGCAGTGAGAGAGTCGGCTTAAGGCATTCTAGTACCTCGCAAGCTTCTTTCAGTTAGTAAACTGTTTCCAAGATTGTTGGACTTTAGTCTGCACTGTTGGCTGGACTACTAATAGTTCGATGACTCCAACCGATATCGTTAGAGATCATTGGGGCTCTAATCAAATAAGGTTCAACTGGCAAGTGAGGACATGTTCTTCTACATGGTATACCATGGCCTGTCGGGGTAAGGAAACCAGCCCATACAACAGATGGCTCTACCAGTGGTATATTATGTCGTTGGCTATACCCATAGCAAGGTATAATACGCATGAAATCAATTACTGTAGCTATGTTACCAATGCTAACAGCATGACTGCGTCTGTAAACCGATATGACGGGCTAGCCCGAGTGTGTATTCAGGAATTCGATGCCGCATCTAATAGGACAGGGTTGCTATTGGAAGAGCTGGTACTTGAATATAGCTCTGTTTAATCCTGGAATCGTTAGTGTCATGCTGATTCAAAAACCATTGGTTCATTATTTATTGGTTTTGTATATGTTTTGAATATAATTACAGTATGGAACGCTGATATTTGGTGCATTCGCGTGCTCGGGTTTTGTATTTCGGTTGCCAAATCTGTAGAATTGCGCAAGAACGCGACCGAAAAGCACAATCCAAAAAAGCATCTTTCACTTTCGGTCGCAATCTGCAACCGAAGCACGCGAACAGAATTCCGCGACCGAAAGTTGGCGTTAGCCTAGTAGTTTAGTCAAACGTCAAGGTTACCGCAAAGTGGATTGATTACTACGTTGAGATAATGAATCGCAAACGATCGTTCGGCTCTAACCGATGAGTTAAAGTTGGGAGAGGTCAACTCTGAGCCATTCCAAGTCCATCCTGAACTCAACTGCTTTTCCTCAGCGCACGAGTGTTCGCGTGCTCACGACCGAAATTTTCCCAAAAATTTCAGTCGCGAGCACGCGAATTCACCTATCAAGGTTGCCGTTCAGATTCCACTAGCATCATTTACTATATATTTAAAATGAAGCAAGTGAATTTTTGTTTGCACTTGCCAAAAGTTACCAGAGTTTTTTTTGTCTAATAATGCAAGTTTATGTATATATAATAATGTGGTGATGGCTCAGCTGTACTGTTGGAGCATTTGCCTCCGGCTACCAAACTCAGTTCGGAATAAAACTACTTTTAAACCGTAATATAGAATATTTCTCTTCCAACCTGATAGCGCACTGCACTTAGGACTATGAGACCCTGATAGAACTCACAGGTCTATGAAAACTAAACTGGTAGCGAGAGAAAATGAATTTTAGAGTGTAAGAGTCTAAAATTCTAATGTTATCAGTACAATGTAGCTATGGGACTACTAGAACCATTGATAGGTCTCGGTATGATCTTAATCTTACATAGCTGGTACGGAGTTTCTTCTCAAACTGTCACTAGTTGGCTTTGTCCTGTTATAACGTTCAAGTGGGGGGGGGTACCCATTGCAGTTTGTGATTGAAATTTCTTCCTAGGTATTGTGTGTCATTGACTCTGTATGCACACACAGATACCATCTGTATACAATTGTAGCTGCTGCCCTCCTACTGCTTTGCAGTGGGAGGAGTGAAACCTTGCACCACCTTGCTTGTAACTTTGCCTCCATCTGATTTGTAGCCTCTGCACTCCTACTGCTCTGTACAGTGAGGAGGAGTGAAGCCTTAGATCATCTGTCGTGTGACTTTGAGGGTGATAACCTCTGCGGATTGATCAATGACCAGGATACGGATCAATTCGATTGGACCTTCATGTCAGGTACCAACATATTACCTATACCTTTAAATATCCCAGATTGAATCAGAGGGATTTCCATGATCCAATTGGTTTGTGTATAAATCTGCCGATTTAAAGATTATTGTGAACTTTGAAGATGATATTTTAGTTTGTTCGTCGGTGTTCACATAAGCATGCCTACGTGTACCGGTATATAGTATAGTGTGTGCAGTATAGGTTACGACTTTATCACAGATATTTTAACTTTCAATGATAAGAGACGAATGCGCACATTTGATTTCCATGATTCTCGTCACTCGTCACAGTAAATAGTTGATACATAGTACTACTGCTTATAGCAGGCAGTGGTATGGTACAGAGGTTAAAGGCATTGGAAAAATCCTTTGGTCAATGGGTGGATAGATTGCTTAGCCAGTTTACTTCTGTCGGTTGGCAAGGTTTACTTTTCAGTTTAGCCTTCTTTTTCCATGGGTGGAAATGTCAGCAAAACCCCGACGAAGTCATAAACCGTGAGGGTTGACAGCATGAAAGGGTGATCGCTTAATATTAGAATGCTGCATGGCCTCATCACAACCTTGAGAATCTGGCTCCGAATCCCGGCCATGTCGGGCTCCGCGTTCGTAATATGAACCCATTATAAGGTGAAGCGCCGACACACCCGCCCGCTTTATGGTACCCCATGCTAAGCCTTAACTGGTGGAGAAACAGGAATCTAACCTGGCAGCCTCACTAAACCGATTAAGCCATCATAGGAAAAGTGTCGAGTGACCTTCAATTAGGTCAGAAGCTGTTTTGTAATGAAAAAAGTTACTCTACTTAAGGTAGTGGTTAGATTCACTACCAGTCTCAGTTCTCAGCTCAACTAACCAGTTATACAAGTGAGTATAATGACGCATTCATTTTTAAACAACCACATGCTTAAAAGTCTTTTGAAAAAAGTTCACCAACCAATTTCCAATAATGAATTTATAATTGCTTGTAGTTTGTGTAATAATTATAAATGGAGTCTGACGGCGTATCCAGTTTCCCCGCAGCCATTGGCCCGCATTGATTCATTGTTTCCAGGTGACTCGTTTTCAATGTAAACATTGGACCCGATCATAAGCAAAAAGCCGAGTCTTTAATACATGTATGCAATCTTTTCCATCCATCAACTACATGTATTCACTCTAGAAACCAACCGAATCGTGCAGAACTTCTTGTGCAGGGGGTTGGTTGGAATAATGCATTGTCTCTTCTTCTCATTGTTTCTTCACCTCGTTCTCCTGAACCCGAGAAGCTGTCGCTTTGGTTATGGTGGTATCGGTAGAGTACCGGACCTCGGACCAGGAGTTATTTTATCCGTTTTACTCGTTAAGAAAGCTTCTAACCCAAGGGCTTCTTCCAGGCTGATAGTAGCTAGGAATCATGTGATGGGACCCATACTCACCACTGGAACTTGACAAGGCCAGGGCATGAATCTAAGGTATTCCTATCTTTGGCGGAGTTTTTCGCCACTACCGAGTCGACTTTTCCTGTTGTCTTACATGCTTTAATCCACAGAGTTGTTCTACCTCTTCTAGGTTCAACAGAATCCAAATTCACCGGGCCAGACGTCGATCATACAACTGGTTCTTTTTCTGGTGTTTACATGTATATCGAAGTTACTGATCCTAGGGTAAGTGAAAGCACCTCTCTCAATAATCAGGTATGAACTTGAAGAGATTTAATTACAAGCAAAGATCCGGTGAACCGATAGCTTAGTGGATAACATACCAGACCTTGTAGCAGGGATCCCTGGTTCAACTTCAAGTTTAAAAAAGTTTTCGCAACACCCTCGTCAGTTTCAGGGGCATGTGGGTAGAAGCAGAAAGCCTACTGATGATGTGTCCTGCGAAACACTGAGTCAAAGACTCCTTAGGCAAATTTTTACACCACTCGTGTTAGCTATTCTGTCATTAGGTGCATTCGCGTGCTCGCAAAGGAAATTTTGGGAAAAATTTCGGTCGCAAGGACGTGAACACTCGGTCGCGGTGAAGAACCGCTGTTGAGTTCAGGATGGACTTTGATCGAATCAGAGTTGTCCTCTCCCAACTTTAACTCATCGGTTAGAGCCGAACGATCGTTCGCGATTCGTTATCTCAATGTAGTAATCAAGCCTCTTTGCGGTAACCTTAACATTATCCTAACTACTAGGCTAACGCCTACTTTCAGTCACGGAATTCTGGTCGCGTGCTTCAGTCGCGAACCGAAAGTGAAAGATGCTTTTATGGATCGCGCTCTTTGGTCATGCTCTTGTGCAATTAAGCAGATTTCGTGACGAAATCCATTTCGGTCGCGAAAAGCCCAAGCACGCGAATGCACCCATTGAGACACAAAGAAGAAGAATGGGTGAAGTATATAAATATGCAATAAACCATGCAAAAACTCAGAAAAAATCACTCGTCTCTAAAGGGCTAATAGGATTTGTTCAATTTCAATACGAATTAAAAGAGTATGCATTAGGCGCATTTGTGTAATCGTTTTTTTTACATCCTTGGCTGGGCTTGGAAGTGAGTTCGATCACGCGAACTGTATTTTACATCCGAACGTCCGTGCGAGCTTGCTAGTTCAGCAAGGGTCAAGGTTACCAATCTTGATGTTATCCATCTAGCGCTTAGTTACTGCGAGGAGATTGCGTTATTACATTGAAGCCGAATAAGTATCGTGACGAACGAACATTCAGAGCTTAGCGATGAGTTGATGTTGATATACGACAACTTCGATGTGTCTGAAACACTTCTGAAACTCATGCATTGGGTTTTTTACTGTGTCGAACTCTTCACCTGATCAGGTCTGAAATCTCCCCAGTGCATATGACTGAATTCCCGCGACTACACCTAATGCTGCTGTTTCTGGTGACTTGTGTTCAATGCTTTCATCATCCTTTAGGTGCCAGACGACAGGGCGAGGCTTCAGACTCCGTATTTCAACAGCGGAAAGTACAACCTAATGTTTTATTATCACGCTTATGGCTCCAATATAGGACTTCTCAAAGTGTCTGTCAATGACCAAGGTAACATAATATTCAATCGTAAGCTATAGGTGGAAGTGGAGCGTAGTTGGTAGCGCATTCGGATTTGTGACCCAGGTGACCCAGGTTTGATTCCATGTTTTGTGTCACTCTGTGCTTTCTTCCTCGTCAGATTGGGATCATGATAATGGAGGCCCACCCATTAGAGTTCCAGTTCTATGAGGAAGACCATGGGCCACCAAGAAAAAAAGTCATCGACTCAGCCATGCCATTCATTTAAATAGAAGATGATCTTGTTTTCCAACCCCTTGTGGGCAGTACGAGATTATAGCATCGGGTTTTGGAACCCATGGTTGATTGCAATCTCATAGTCATACGCTCGGAGTGATCGTTATAGGTCTATAGATCAATATTCCTAAACAAACTAATTACTCCTGCTAGGAAGGGAAGGCACGTGGCGAGTTGTATGTTCAAATTACACCTTTTAGTTTTATTACAGGAAGGGATTTCTCTGAAATTCTCTGGTTTCACAGCGGAAAAGTTAATAGTACATTCAATGAATGGAGACAAGTTAGCATCCCGTTCAGTCGAAATAACAACTTCAGGGTAAGTAAATGAGAAAAGGTGGATGTCCAAATTTCACTTGATTTTGCAATTTTACCTGGGGCACTTGGTATCTTCCTAAGCTTGCGGCTTGTTGCGGAGTAATCCGAGTATATGATATGAAGTTCCAAGTCAAGTGGAAGACCAGAAAAAACATTACTTGAACACATTATATTTAGCTCTTGGGCCAATCGTTCAAGTAACTGAGCTATTCCGTTATCCTCTAGTCCTTCCAACAGCCCAATATGTGACATAATAAGCCTATTCGCCCGGTGCTAGACGTCTCGTTACTAGGACTTTATTTATTATTTTTTAATGATTTTCTGGTCAGACGACCAGTAAAAAGTTGGTTGCGCTGGGAAGCTGTTTACACTTTTGTGTGCGTCTGGGAAATATAAGTTTGCCAGATGCCTGGCCAAGCGAGCGGAGACAGCCAACTGACTACTTTTCAGCCAATCAGAACTGACATCCGGTTAGTACCGCATTAGTTAGCTCGAAGATGAACACCACCGGTACTAAAACTTTCACCAGTGAGTGGGTACTATTTGGTCAGCTGATTATTACAATGTGAGACGTTTTGACTGTGTGCTGTTCGCCTGCTTTTGTTATACTCAGACGCCTCATTAGTGGGAATATCGAACGTCTAACACCGGGCGAATAGGCCTAATATCAATAGTTACACGGTCAGCAGGAAAATCATATTTATGTGATGAAAATATATCAAGATGACTACTCTTATGTATTTCCCCTGCGGTTTCTAAAACTAAAGCTGATGCTAACATTTTATCTTGTAGGTGTTCTTTGAGGGATCGAAAGGAAATGGAGCACAGGGTGACATAGCTATTGATGATATCCTCATCACAAAACTCGGCACTGCTGACCCGAATCCAACCTACCTTGAACATGGTCTCCCCATACAGTGTAACTTCGAGGTAAGCATAGTCGGCTACCTCAAACCGGGCCAAATTTAATCAATTAGCGAAAATTCCTTAAACCAAGGGGTGCGACATCAGGCCTGCGGGCAGGAGCTCAACCACCCTGACTCCTCCGAGTAGGCCATTATTGACCCTTTAGATGTATTTTGCTAGTTAATTGACTGCACAAGTTCGCAAGTACATGCATCCAACTATTTTTGTGCAAACCCCTTGAATCAAGTGCACACATTAGTAATATCGCCAATTTTGTTCGTGTCTATAACCCCAACGCCTCTGGTTTAGCAACCTATAGACCAGGTAACGAATGTGTGAAGTTTCTCTTCTGGACCCTTTCCAGTGTTGTGTTCTGTTGTGTTCTTGCTTGTATATGCAGGTAGTTCAGTTGAAATTTGGATAGCCCATTTATGAGATCTGGGTCGGAAGCCTCAAAGCTGCCCCAAAAAAGCTTCACAATCCATTTTTCTTAAGCATAAACAGTCTACTTTTGGACAACTATCTGTGCCGTACTATAGATCAGGGAAACCACAATGGGATTCTGATTCAGCAATAATTTTTAGTTGTCCACCATGATAACAGGACAGTTTACGGTCCTCGTACGATTGCAAGAACCCTCGTCACGTTTTGGCTCAATCTGAAAACAAATTTGACTAATTCATGGGTAGTTTTCGAGTTGTGGTTCTTAGTCAATATCCAGTTAGAAGGATGTATTCAGACTACAAAGTGTGGGACTTCATAAGGATCAGCCTTGGGATGTACAATAAGTGGGCCATAGAACAATGGATATATCCTGAATCCTAACCCGCATACCCTAGTTTCTACCTGATTTCATGATGTACCTGATTGTCATGTAATAACTCTTATGTATCGCACACACGGCGGATAGACAAAAGCCTCAAAACTTTCCCCAAGTGAAACAAATTCCTATATACATTTTTAGATTTACCCTTGAAATTAATATAATATATGATTACGGTGGTATAATCATGACTCCAATTCTGCGGAACCATTATCAGATCAGAGTGTATTTTGTTCAAAAATTATCATCATAAAATGGGTCAATGAAAGCCACCTATTTTTACAAGTAACTGTCAACCTCGTTTGGTACTATGCATCAAACCTGTAGTGTGTATTTAAAAAAATCCCATGTTTACATGTATAAATGTTTAGTTTGTGTTGATTTTATAGGTACTGGGTGACAACCGATGTAAATTGATGCAGCCATACTATCATAGTAATCTGGATTGGGTGAGATGGCAGGGACCAGGACCCACTCAGAATACTGGGCCGACTACTGACCAGACAGGAAGTTCACTCGGCTTCTTCATGCTAATGGATGCCAGTAACCGGCAGGTAAGATAATCGTGCTGCGGAAAGTTGTGTTAAGATTGAATAACCGGATTATATTCAACTGAAAGTGATTAGATTGGAATGGATTAGTTTAGATTTAGATTAGATCAAATAAGATTAGGTTAGACTGGTTTTCACTAGATTAGTTTAGATTGGATCGAATTAGATTTGATTTGATTAGATCTGATCAGATTAGTTAAGAGTAAATCAGATCAGTTTAGATCAGATCAGGTTAGATCAGATTAGGTTAGATTATATCAGGTCAGATTAAATCAGATTAGGTTATATCAGATTAGATTAGATTGGATTAGATTAGATGAGATTAGATTAGATCATAAATTATACAAGAATTTCTAGATCAACATGAAAAAATCAAAGCCTTGAAGTCCTCTTTCCTCCAAAATTGTCGAAAATATTTGGTTTGTGTGGTTTGTAATGGAAACCACAAGCAATTGGCAAGAATTGTTATTGACTAAACTTATCTCTGCTCTTTCATTTTAGTACAACACTCGGGCGGTGTTGGCAACAGAGACTTTCTGGCCTAAATGCGGCTGCTTCTATCTGGACTTCTACTATCATTCCTTTGGGGACGATGTTAATAAGCTGGAAGTTCAACTCGAAGGGTATGTAGGGCTACCACACTTATATAATGACAATTAATCAATCAACCGATCAATCAATTAATCGATCGATTGATTAATCAATCAATCAGTTGGTTGATCTATCAATCACTCAGTCAAATAAAGCAACCAAGTGATTAATTAATTGTTTAATCAGTTTACTAACTGGGTGATTAAGTCACTAACATTCAGTCAATCATTTAGTCACCTAATCAATCAACCTGTCAGACGATCATTTGTCCAATAACTCATTCGTAAACTATTCATATTTATGTTATATGATGCATTACAGATATGATACTCTCCTATGGAGTAAGGATCTTACTAGTAGTCAGTTATGGGTTCATATGCGACAGACTTATTACACAGATTTTCCAACCAGGGTGAGAACAAAGTTTCCATGCTCTATTAAACTGTGAACTTCATAGGTAGCTTTCCATAACCGCTCTAGAGAATTACAACGAATCATTAAATCAATAAAGTTCTTTTTACTGATTTTCGAATGGTTGCTTTACAAGGTCACAAGTTGAGGCGCACCTCTCAGCATAGAGACTTGAAAGGGAACATTTTTACTGATTGATTGATCGTTGGTTTTAAAGACTGAACCGAGAAGGCATGCCCTGCTGAGCTTTAGTGGTGGTGCTAAAACGCCACCTTTGCTGTATAGCATATGGTCAATTCGCTTTTCGCTTCCAGGTTCAGCTCGCTTGAGGCAACCATTAAGCCTCTATCCATCATTCTCTCTATCAACTCATCTGATTCCTTTGATTTCCATATACCTGTTTTAACATCTTCGGAAATGTATTTCAGTCCTTTTCGGTATATAGTCAGGAACAACGGGCACTGGCCAATACCAATAATGTTATGTATGCATACGTATCAGCTTGGCTATGATTCCGTAATATTTTATTAGTTTTGTACCCAAGCGTACCATTGCTATAACTATGCCTGTATTTCTGGGCTGACAGTTACTTCAGGTGAGTTCCCTATGAATCACTTGGTCACATAAGCATGCATGGTTCACTTCTCAATCGTTCTGTGGCCGCACTTTAGTACCTGTCGGTGGATTACCTGCGGTGTGTTGAAATGACAGATGTTTGGGCAAAACAAAGCCTGATGCTGATTTCTTCATGGGATGACACCTCTCACCAATGTCTATGGGCATATATTAAACTTGCTAATAGAAATGTTCAATATGTGTCATTCAATGCACCGCAACAAAAAGTAATAACTTTTCCTCACGCCCATGTCCTAAGGTGGAATACAGTACTGGGTCTTGGGCCAGTGAGCCCGGTTCAAATTCAGTTTGGGTGGAAACTTTTTATTTCACAATTGCGCTTGTGACACTCAATCAAGGAGGCTCATCATTAGATTTATCTTCTCAATGTGATATGCGGGTGAAAGCAGAAAGTCTCCTGATGACACAGTCTGGAAACGTTAAATCAATGGCCAATTCCTGCACTACTCCTGACAGCTGTTCTTTCGTGTTGATAAGAGAAGAACGCTTGCAGACATCATCCTGTTTACAGATTCTCTTCATTGGATATGTTGGTGCCTCAGCTCTGAGTGATATCGCGCTTGACTCCATCGATATTGAAGACTGCGGCTGTCCACAAACTGTACCACCGAGTAAGTATTACCAGGTCTCAATGCAAAGCACAACCTGTAAACAAGGGACTACTTTACGCTTGGCAGGGATGTATCGCAAAGTTTAATAGAAAGATACTTGTCCGTGTCATGTGAAATAATTCTGTTATTTTCGCAGTAATACTTAAGATTAATACATAGGATTTTTGTTTAAATTGAAGTTTAATGAAATCCAAGCTTCAGAATGTTTTTTAAAGTGGGAGTCACCTGATTTGAGCCGTAGGGAGTGTGACTGTGACTGACAATGTGCCTATACGTACCCTTCTGTGACCTGATGAGTGGTGACCATCTGTGATGTCTTTTAATCCCATAGAGTAGTGATGTAGTCATGTCCAATATTGTAGCAACAACACCCACAACAACAACAACACCACCACCAACAACAACACCTACCACAACAACTCCAAGTAAGTACAAACACACCCTCTGCCAACCACGCTGGTGTGAATTGAGTTTCTCACACTCGGGGCTGAAGTGTCTAGAAGTGTTATTTAGCTTGAGCACCCTTGCTTGTCTGTAACAGCAGCATACAGGACCTTTTCACCAACTACATAGGTATAATCAGTGGTTAAAGTGTAGATACTGGGGTGGAGGGACTGTTATGGGTTAACTATTCAGTATATGTGCCTCTGTGCGTTGGTAAGGGGGTCTCCAGTTGACGTGGGTTCATTAACTGAATGGATTCTTAGGTTAAGTTGAGGGAGAAGTGGTTAAAGATGTGAAAATTGGGTATAGGCTGATGAAGACTGAAGAGACCCTGAGTTTGCAGGTGTACTGATTACCCAGCGTCCTTTTGCCCCCTCCCCTGATTTTAAGCACTGGGTCATTACCAAACGGCCTCTGAAACCTACATGTAAACAGTGATACAAAGGAGTGCACTCAAGTAAGAAAAAATGTACACAGGCTGAATCAATTGCCTTGCGGGTTTTTTCTAGCAACCACGACTCCAACAACAACAACAACAACAACAACAGCAATGACTACAACAACCACCACTCCTATGACTACTACTTGTAAGTCTTCACCCATCCTTGCTATTCACTGCTGACTGTCTGCATGTCCTGTTTAGTTTCAGCTTCTGCTGACTGTTAACCTCCCCGGCTTTCTCTCATCTTCATCGTGCACTCCTTATGTACACATGTCATAAATGCCTACAGTACACCTACAGTGTCTCTACAGTGCACCTACAATACTCTTACAGTTCACCTACAGTACACCTATAGTTCACCTGCAGTACACCTACAGTACCTACAAGTATATTACTCATAGCATACATGTTGTGCACATCTTTTACGCATGTTATCAACGTGTTGTACATCTGTTGTGCACATGTCGAACACGCATTGTACCCATGTAAGAAGCATATTTTACACATGTTATTTACTTATTGCACAGATGTTGTGCATGCATCAAAAGACCTCACAATATAATCAAACAGACTGAGGATCCATTGGTGCATTGTTGTGTGGTGGATGGTAGAGCATTGATGCTATGTGTACCTGAGAACTCACTGCAGTGTTAGTAACAGACACGTCTCTCTGTTTTATTAATGCTTCCAAGTTATCCATCCCCTCCTCCCTTCAGGCAACAGAATACTCCTTGAAATCTACTTAAAATCAATACCAAGCAAGCCCATTTATATACCACAACGCTCCAATAGAGAAAACATACAGCCTCTTACACATATGCATAAATTAAAGTCTTTGCGCTCTCATCTTTCCTTGAGGCCAAGGGGAAAATTCAAATTAATTCACTCTCCCAAATTCTGACCAAATTTTTTTGTCTCATAATTTTTCTCCCACCATCATAAATCCACAGCTGTGGGCATTTGATGTTTGTAACAAAACCAAAATAATTATCCTCACCAAGCTAAATTTTCCCACAAGCATAGCTTCATTAAGCTTCTAGTTCTAGCTATTGGTCATCTGAGTTGACCCGACACAAAAGCCTCAGTTTTTGCTGTACACTCTATTCAGTCCTAGCATGTCAGTACTAGTTTTCCTTGTAACACAACAGCATGTATAGGTTATGAGTTTGAACAGGGACTCCACAGTCACTGGGATAGTGCTGAGCTCTCACTAGCACTAAAGAGCGAGGTGATATAATTTAGTGACTAGTGTACTAGGTCTTGGACCAAGGTTCCCTGGGTTGATTCTCTGTTCGGAAAACAGTTCATTATTCGCAACACCTTTGTCAGTTTCGGATCCCAATGTTAAATGAAGGAGGCCCCGTTAGAGTTATCTTCCCTTTGAGGCACACGGGAGCAACCAGAAAGTGTCCTAAAGCGCACCCCATAAAACGTTGGGTGAAAAACTCAGTACGTCAATTTCTGCAAACCCCTGACACTGGTCAGGGTACCTGCAGAGTACCCGCAAACCCCTGACACTGGTCAGAGTACCTGCAGAGTACCTGCAAACCCCTGACACTGGTCAGGATTCGAAAGAAGAAAGAAACTAACATTAAATTTTTGTACTGAAGAAATTTTTTACTCACTTCAATCGCTATCGCTGCATTCATCGTGTCCTTCAGCTACCACGTCTATTGCAAGCGTTTGCTGAATGAAAAGGTTCTTCTATCACCCCCATCTTGTTACCCCTTTTCTGTCAACACTGTTGGTCACAAATTTCATAGCCATGGGTACTCTTTTACTTACTTATTTTGCTGAACAGCTTTCGCCATATAGCGCCTTCAGCACATGTTCGCCAGCACTCTTCCATTCACATCTATCCTGCGCCACCACGGCAGCTTCCCTCCATGACTTCATTCCTGCTGCTGGCAACCTCCTCAGGGCTACCCGACGCCAAGTATCTGTAGGCCTTCCCCTCCTCCTGGTTCCTTCTGGGGCCCAGCCCAGGCTGACATAGGGGTGGCCTTTCCTGCGCATTGCGTGATCCAAATATCGGCATCTCCTTTGATCCGCCATCCTGGCCACATCATCTTGCCGTGCTAGTCTGAGAACATCCTGGTTGGTGATCCTTTCCTGCCAACGTACACCCAATATCCTCCTCAAGCATCTTTGTTGGAAGGTTTTCAAGGGTTTGGAGTCTCCGAAGTTCAATTTCCATGTCTCGCATCCGTAGAGCAATA
>Ga0224501_10002387_pt1 | contig 14756 bp, 11 predicted proteins | sample SF_Oct11_sed_USG_4_FD_169105 | JGI IMG/M metagenome (GOLD analysis project Ga0224501, IMG submission 169105) | Sediment microbial communities from San Francisco Bay, California, United States - SF_Oct11_sed_USGS_8_1 | ecosystem: Environmental > Aquatic > Marine > Sediment | place: USA...
CAGGACTGCACCGGTGTCTCAGTTCTGTTTCTGTTTGCATAAAATGCGATTGATTTTTTGCTAGACTACCATTAGTATCTGACAGAGCATGCACAGAATGTGATAAAAGGTGAGTGCAAGAAAAAACTTACCCGAGTTCTCAGGTTTCTATTGCGACGAGTCCAGTTGACGCAAAGTTTGTAGGGAACACTACAAAAAAAGGTTGAGCATTCTGAAACTGATATTCATAACTCTTGTGAATATCAAGCATCTGTCCATGTTATGTAAGAAGTAACAGAAATTTTATGTATTTCTGTGTCTCAGATAGTTAGCAGATCTAATCTCGCATTGGTCGCAGCGAGCTTGTCGTATACAGTCACCCTCCCCTAGCAGGATAACTCCATGGACTGTTGATGTTTGGACATAGAGTCAGGGAGGGAGAACTCTAGGGCCTCGACGAATTCCTGACAGCGTATTGGAAACTTACTTTTTGGCTTTCAGGCATTCCACCTGTAGTTCCTTGTAGGATATGTTGAATTGAAACTTAGATGCCTTCTTCCCGTGTCTCTGAAGTCTTTTCCAAACACCCATGATTATAAAACTAATCTATTGGCATTGGGCTAAAAAAAGGCAGGATGAGAGTTAACGGATTATCCTGAACATGCGTTACCCCTTTGCTAGGAGGATGTAATTGTAAAACTAACTGTCTCGATGGAGACACAAGTGAGAATATCACTGCTGTGCAATCGGAAAACTTTGTTTAGCATGGACTAGAGTGGTAGGGCCTACTGATAAGTGGACGAGGACAATACGAGAAACAGTTCATAACTCTATTGATCATTTGATGGTCCAGGGTAGAGTATAGAGGGGTTAGCCAGTGATGGTAGTAAATTTGCATCATGGCAGAATAACTGTCGGTCAGGTGAGGTGCAGAACTGAGCAATTACTTTTTACTAGTAGTAGTACTAGTAGTAGCGGTACTGGTAGTAGTAGTTTAGACTTTAGTATAGACTTTAGATTTAATCAGTTACTGAGTTACTCAGTTAGTGACTCGGTGACATGATTGATGATAAATCATAAACTAATATTAATAAAATAAACACTACAGGCCACGTGATAAATCCGAGTGACTGAGTAGGGAGTGACTCACAGTCACTGACCGAATAGTGAGTGACTCACAGTCACTGACCGAATAGTGAGTGACTCACAGTCACTGACCAAGTGGTGAGTGATTCACAGTCACTGCCCGAGTGGTGAGTGACTGTGAGTCGGAGTCAGCGTGTTTTCCAAGTCCAATATGATCATGATACGAATATGATCATTATGAATATGATCTCTCATTTTATTCCACCTAGAACATGCCCACAGCCACAGGCGATCCCGAGATGGCACTTACACGAACAAGAGACAGGTGGTTGTCTGCGTTATCTCTTAGAGAGCTGAAGTGTGCAAGACTGCTTATCAAAGTTTCTTCGTGTTGTTAAGCTTTTAGTAAACAAAGCTGGACTTTAGCTCGGTGAGGTTTACATTCTAATTTCAGATCTGACCCTGTGAACTCTGACACAGCTAGAGCCCCCGGAAAAATACTAAATGAGTGATTGGCTAAAATGACAGCCTTAGCCAATCATATATTGCCTGAGATTGATTAGGATAATGTGGCCCAGAAACCTAGCGGTAGCAATCGCTGTCCCCTTTTTATGAGTCCGCGAAACTGGCATTCTGTTACCAGAATTGCGCCACTCCACTCCAGTCTATACACTCTACTCTGCTACACAGGCCTATCTAGGTATGGGTTATGAGTTTTCTCGTGCCTCTTGCTGCTTAAAAACTGATAAACAAAGCTACTAAAGCGTGTGTAATACGTGGCCAGGTGAAATAAAGATTAGTCTAGAAAATAAATATAGTAACTGTGTAGTGTGTAACTAACTGTAAGTAATAAAGTATAGAATATAGAAGATACTGATAGATCATAGAGTAAACAGTAGTATACTAACTAGTAATAGTGATACATATACTTACTTGTTTGTTTTGTTGTCTTGTAATATAAATATAGAACTGAAATGCAATTGAACTTGACCTGATCGGCTGCTGAGATCGGTCAGTATGACAGTATCCAATCAAGCTACCACTAATTGGATTTGGACTGGTGTAAAAACTCATTTACACGATGAATTCCAGCAGTAAAATCTAGTGATCTGCTGTACTCTTTGTCTGTTGGTCTTCGCAAACCTCCACTCATTAGTTATTACTCACTGATACGGTGTCTAACTAAGTCAGTGTAGAGTGTTGTGCACCAACTGATTCTGATCAACAACAGTTACTTTTCCAGTTTCAGTAACACTGTAAGTGTAACAGTACCAGCATTACTACTCTCAGTCACTTGCCAGTTCCAGAATTTCTTCGGCTAATTTTATGCTTGATTTCCTCTTTATCACTCTATGGTATAAATTTGATTTTATGTTTTTAGGCAGAGATGACATATGAGGCCCTGCCGAATCAGTTTGTGGCTTCTCTGAAGGTCTTGTTTGGGGTGCTTGACACAAATAATCATGGAAAGATTCGCTTTACTGATTTAGAAAGCAACTGGAATCGTGAAAGTACCAAAGACCTGCCTGTTGGTATGCATATACTTTGAAGTATATATGTGTTTTATATGTGTTATACCATTAGCCCTATGAATTGGCTATTATCTCTCTTTCACGCTCAATTTGATTTGATTTGAAAATTTTATATTTTACTAAATTGAACGTCTTAGAATACATTATCTGAACCCGTAGTTTGAGAGCCTCTGATTCTGATGCCGCACTTTGTATCACTGCAGTGGGGGAAACATCATGTTTTTTTCCTGTAGATGTGGTGGAGTGCCTCAAAAGTGTGTCCTCTCCAGATGGCTACCTCACATTTGATCAGTTTGTGAGAGGGCTCAAATTATCTCTAAATAAACGGGATCCTGTCAAAGCATATGACCCGCCTCCCAAGCCTCTGAAGCCAGCTGCATTACAGGCCAGAGCATTCAATCTACCATATCAGGCATGCATTTGTAGTGACTTCTAGTGTAACAGTGCTATTATGTGGTTGCTGTTAAGACCATAGCAAGTGTCTTGTATCTCTATCTATATAGGTGAAATTCTACAGCCTTCTGTTGTTGTTGACTTTCCTATAGTACTCATAAGGGCAAACAGAGCTATTATTTTTATGTCAATGTGAGAGTTGTCCGCCATCGCTAGGAGTTCTGTTTTATGTTCCCACATGTTCACATTCATCCCGTTCATAGTCGGGCATCCCATGTTCTTTATTTACTCATCCCATGTTCATATTTAGTCCATATTCCCAGTGCGTTGACAGCAGCTGTGGGTTTGTTTTGAAGGCATTAAAACATCCTGGAGCTGAGGCGAATCTCTCTTTACGAACTGCTCTGGAAGACAAACACAAGCGTACCAGTATGTATTAGAATGCATTGGGATAATATAATAACATAAATGGCTGGTGGTTGCTGCCAAAATCATATGCCATGAATTTGTTACAAGAATCCGTATATCTTGGTGGCCAAACTTTGTGCTTTTGTAGATTGTGTTTCCGAGTCCGAAATCTTACTATAAGCTCCACACGAAAATCAGGCCTTTCTCTGTGAAAATTGTGTGAATTGTTATACGCCTACCGCTCATCAATTTAGTAATCTACTGTTCAGTTTGATGTGCTTAGTAATGATATTTCCTCAGTCACATCACGGTAGCTGTGTAATCGCGGTTTGACAATTCAAGCATTCACGCCCTGAAGATTATTGAGTACGTTTTTCTTTTACGGTGCATGTAGACATGCCATAGGATTGCCCATATCATTTTGTCTTCTTGCAGGTGAATATGTAAAGAGCCAGTCGATATCGAACCTGGCATCTGATCCAATGCCTCCACCCGATCAGTATCGCCGCGCTGTACCCAAACGCAAAGACTCCACTAGGAGACATACATTAGGACACGGCGTCGATGGAAACATGGTCAGTGGTCCACTAATTTGCTCTGAGTTGAATAGCGAGATAGCTCAGGGGTAGAGCCATAGGCTAGCAACCATAAGAATCTGGGTTCGAATCCCGGTCATGATTGGATCCCATTGTGAGTATGAGCTCCTTATGTTTCCTAGATACTACTGCTCCAACAACCCTCAGGTAAGGGGGTCAGTTTAATAGGGTGGCCAAATGTCTGAGAAAGAAACTTTCCCTTCGACTGATGGTCTAGGGACTCTAGATAATGAAGTCGCATCCTATCCAACTGAATTTGGTCTCTAAAGGACCTCTCTGTGTCTTGGTGGGATAGTTCTTCTTCTTATCTTCATGACAGAACAACTGTCAGGAATGGTGCAGAAATTGGTCTGCTGAATACGGTATTTGACTCGATGTTATCCAGGGTGCGTCAGTGGGATAGTTGTTATCTTACATCAATGTGTTTCTCGTAGACTTCTAAGCAGTGCTCACAAAGAGAAATCAATTTTATGGATAGGCCAAATTTTGAAAATTTGACACAGTGCCATTAATCAAAGACAGGATCTCTGGTCTGAAGTCACCTACCGTAAACCAGCAGTCTTCCCCCTATGCACCGCATGTCTGGATCTGTAGACTACAATTGGTTTTTTAAAGGTGCGACGGTCTAAGGTACTTGAGGAGGAGCGAGATGTCCTATTGGATGGCTTGAAGTCCTTGGACAAAGCTAGAGATTGGTTTGTTAATCTTTATATAAACTACATTCATACTGGGGTAGCGCCTTTTGGCACACAGAAAAAACGTGAACCTTTGATAAAGTTGATCATTGACCAGGGATTCATCAACCATCAACGTTATAGACAAGAAAAGTCCGTACGGAGCGACGGCAGCTGATGGCGCAGTATGGAGCCAAACGGATTTTGTTCGCCGTCACTTCACGAATATTCATCGAAGAGTTTTGTCGCTGAACGACCTCGGATAAACCTAGCAATTCAACGAAGGATCTCTAGTGCATGTAGTTGTTGGGCATGCAGTTGATTGAACTTTGCGGCTAGCTATTTCAATAATGTCTCGCGCTGTACATGTACATGCATCCTTATGGGAATTGGTGATCTTTGCAGGTACACTAGAAGACTAGGTGAAGTCAACCAAAAAATGCGCTTCTTGGACCCTTCAGAGATGACCATTGATCGCCAACAGGAACGACTAAATTTTGAGAAACTTCGCATACAAGAGGTAATAAAATTGAGTCAAACACTTATTTTACATTTGAATGCCAGCCTGTATAAATCACACAAATAGAATAACCATGATCAAGTATGTCTGATGTGAAATGAAGTGTCTTCATGCCATACTCGACTGGTTTACATCTATGAAGCACGGGATAGCGAAAACCTCCAGTTGTAGAGCGAGAGCAGTTCACAACCATGAGAACCGGAGTTTAAATCCCGGTCACAGCAGGGTCCTTTAGCCCAAAACAAAGATAGGTGGAGCATTTATATTGTCTCGCTTTTGGTGCTACATGCGAAGCAGTACTTGGTGAAAAACAACTATCCCACCGAGTAGCTTCACCGTAATGGTGGTCACATAAAAACCCTATGGAGTTGTCTTCTTGTACTGATGGGGTATTTATGAAATGTAGGAAAGGCCCGAGTTATATGGGGAAATAATATGCTGTCGAGTAAGTGTTGTAGAAGGAAATGATTTCCTAAAGCATAACATTGCATGATTGGGCTAGGATTACCTTAGCTCTGCCTCTCAGCATTTGGTTTGGCTTGACTCAACTGCTGCGTGTGTCCATGTACAAATAGTTTCCCCGTATAGCTTTGTGAATGCATGTAATGGAGCTTCAGTTCCTACTTCAAGCTACTAGACATGTATGAATCTTTATGCTTGCTGTTACAATGTTCAAGGATGTCAGGCTGTGCTTTGTGTAGTGACACCGGTAGCTAGTCAGCCTGCCAGCAACCAAGACAATTGTAGCATTTTAAATTGATCTTTTATCAAGTTGTATAACCTTTCCTAACTAATCTGTACTGCTCAGCATCACCCATAGCGCGTCCAGTTTCAACGCTAATGGCAACATTATTACCTTCTGTGTGTTTGTTATTTGCACAGTTAATGTAGTCCCTTATTGCACTTCTCAGCGTCTAACACTGAATGTTTTTGTGACTGCAGTTGAATCAGCAGTTAGCTGCTCTTACTGAGCCTTCAGGCAGGGGAGGATTGATGCATATGAATCTGGCTAGGCCAATGGATAGTCGACCAAGTCAGGAACACGCCATGCAGCTTCTCAGAGGTCACAACAGAATGCTTACTAAGGTAGGAGCATTCCGTTAGTTCCAACAGGTTTTACATAAGGATTGTCTTGCTGTGCTGTTCATCTCTTCCTGTTTCTAACCCATGAGCTGCGCAGATCATAGACCTGGTCATAGGATAGAATATAATCGTAAACGCACCAAAGATGCAGATTTGGCATAGTTCAAAATTGGACTAGAATCAAAGATTCACCAAGCACTCATGTATAGTTTTTGAGCTCATTAATTTTGAGCTTTCAATCGACCGCAGTAGGTTGTTTTAGTGGACCCAAACTAGAATAACGTTACTCAAACCCGTAACATTCGGCTTCCATTAACAGGAGGTTTCTCAAAAGAGTGACAGAATCTCACACCTGGAGAAGGAGAAAGCTGCTCTACTTAAGGACCTTTTTGAATTCAGATCACAGCATCACACTCGTTCTTATGAGGAGTCCACATTTATGTGACAGCACTATTATGCCGACTATTTTCAGGAAGTTCTTTATATGATCATTCATTGTTGATTGATGACATTCCATGGGAACACAAAGCAATAGCAGGTGCAATGATCTCTCTAAAGTACATGATGCATTTCTACATGGTGTATGTCCGAACTTATGGTTCAAGGAAATAGGATTTGTAGTCTCAGATTGTGACAAAGCCAGCTTTTAGTTTTTATGGCAAAAATACAATGTATTTTTCGAAATAAAGAAAATCCAAAAACCATTCCATGAAAAATCTTCGCTTACCACATAGACTTACTTCCATCAGACTAATACAGGTATAGGTTCTTTTCAACAGAACCACATTCCAAATCTCAAGAAAATTCAAAACATAACACTGAATTCTATGGCCAATCTTCGGTTTATGCACCGGTTAGGTGATAATCTTTTAACCATGTAACCATGTGTATTTATGTGATGTCTATAGATTTACCAATTGACCTATTTCAGTAAAAATATTGACATAACAGGTAGATGGTCACTTGCAGCTAGAGAGTTGGGCAAGCTGTTGGCAGACCTCAACTCTTCAGAACTCAGTAATCCTAACCTGGAACAGGACAGGTAAAAATAAACGAATAGCAGGGCCAATGGGTGAAACACTTCCAACTTCGGATTTATTTCTAATACCGATGAAAGTAAGCGATGCAAATATACCTTATTAAAACTTGAGTATTTAGTAGCGTACCCCTCACCAGTAAGACCAAATGTAGACTCACATAGTTGTCGTGGTTTTTAAACAAGAGCTTGTAGACAGCGGAATCACAGTGGTTTACAATTATGTCAATTAGGCATTGCTCTGAACTCTTCGGCTGCTCACTTGTAGCTGAATTTTTCTCACCAATACCTGCAGATTCAGCTAGATCAGGTGGGTTTGAGCAGAAATGGTACCGGCACACTTACCGAGCTAATAGTCGTAGGTTACTAGATTTTATATTAGCGGCTCGGGTGCCACGATGAGTTCGGTGTAATTGTTTACTATCCACTGCAAACAAAATATCTATTCTATTAACCGGATTGAGTAGCAAGAAGACCTGTTTATAATGCTGATATTGGCCCAAGCAAGTGAGCCATTGAGGGATCATTTCAACATCCCTCCAAACATTTTAAAACTATCGCATAAAATTAGCGGCATCAGGGTTGTGTTTTGAGTGCGAGCTCCACACAATCCTAGCTCAACGATGAAACACACCAAGCGCGTATGTATGCGTATTTGTCTGCTACGCGCATTTTTCAATCATGCACATGACCGCGACTCCCCCAACACGCGCACGTACGCGTTGGATTCAAGAGATTGAACTTTGACCACGACACGCGTTGATTATTGGAGGATGTTTTGTGGGTCACCTAGTGATTGCGGTTCGGCATTGCATTTGGAGAAAATTCAGCAATCGCTGTCCAGTTTTACTTTTACCCACTGCAATCTTGCTGACAGAGTTAGGGGTTTCCCGAAAGAACTGAACAAGTACTTGACTAGTTTCGTGTTTTCGTTCACTAAAATTACTCTTGTTGGACCTAGTGTTCAACTTGTTTATTAGTTTGTGATCAATTTTGTTCAATTTATTATCAAACTAAATTTCCCTAGGGGTATACGCAGTTTCTCATATCCCGCATTCTCCATTCATTCTAATTGTCTCCGATCTCTCACCCGTGTGCGCGGTAACGAATTTAGTCTCTTTTTGTGAGAATTTGGAGTTGCATACCCTCGTAATTATGTGTCCATCGCATTTGATGAGTTTAGTGTGGGAGCGCAAAACTACACACGCATATACGCATCACGCACATACGCGCTTGGTGAGTTTCATCCTTCAACAAGGTTTAGTGTGAGGTAGGATGTTTATGCTGACCGACCCACTCAGAGTGTTCTGTGCTTGAGTTGTGACTGGTAAAAGAAAGAAGCATCCATCCCAGCAGTAGGGGGTGTCACGAGACCCGTTTTCTCAATATGAGACCGAGAAACAAGCAAACAGACCACATCCAGACCGACAAGAAAATTATCAACATTTTGTCGGTCAATGTTATTTTGAGTGATCAACAAAATTGGGAGGAAAGTGCAAACTAAAAGCCAATTTTGCCATCGTTAACTTGAATTTTCTGATCGGTGAAGATATCGTACAAGAAAAACAAAGGAGATAGTTATGGCATGTACCTACCGGTACTAAATATGAAATCAACTGTCTTGCCATCGGTATCCCCTCCATGCTGCGTAGTAACCTCATCCACATTTCCTAATCTTGCTATTCTACGGTGGTCATATGACGAGACAAAGTTGAATTTATGGGTGAGCACGCCCCAGTCGTCATCCATGTTTCGGTCAGACTTACTAGACTTCGCCATTGCGCCATTGGTGTCAGAGTCACCATGGCAGTGATCAATTGGTTTTATGCTAGGTTTATTCTTAGTGTCAGTTCTGCCGCCTGCTGGCCTGTCATTCATCAAATATTTCTCAGTACTGGAGTGACTGGTTGGCTCCAGGTGACCCGCCATGGGGTTCTCCTCTTGGACGGGCGATACCCTTACAGCGCGTTTACTAGGTGAGCTATCAGTGGCTCGCCAAGATCTGTAGTATTTTGACTCGTCTGTTTTTTGTTTTTTATCACCGTTCCGCATCATGGACAGTTCGCCATCGCCTGACACGGCTACCGGTTTAGAACTTTCTTTCTTGGCAAAAGAATCGTCCGCCGCTATGAGTTGTTCCACAGTCGTTGATTTGAGTGACGGACTTTTAGGCGCTCGGTCCTCTACGGGGGAGCTGACAGGCCGCAGGGTGCAGTTATGTGCGATGAATGGAGGTAGAATGTTAGCCCGAATGCAGCCACCCTGAACAACACAAAAATACATTACGAAGTTAGTCTACGGTCTTAAATCAAAAGTTCTCACGAATATCTTTAAAAGTTATACAGATTGTTTTGGCAGCAGGACCAGTCTATGACTGGACTAGCGATTCTAGTTCTGCATTCACAGAAAACAAAATACGATATATACAGGTACACTCAAAATAGTGAGAGGGAGGGGTTGGAGGCACATTGTAAGGTTTTCCACTTTTTTTAGATCAATTCTGTACAATTAATATTTGCTGCGCCAGAATCTGCGATACAGCCAACAGAATCAATCTCCAGAGGGGAATGCCACTGAAGTGAGGTGTTATATCACTTTTCTTTAGCCATAAAAGAAAACCTGTCACAAAGGAACAACTCAACATGTGTTACAGTTAGTCCAGTTCGATTTTCTGCCTAGCCCAGCTAAATAATGAACCAGTCCAGTAATGCTACGTAGCTAACCAACAAAGGTAGTGAATAATGCAAAATTCCGGATGGTCGAGAGTCCTGTTAGTCATGCATGATGATCCCAAGCTACCAAAAACTGCAATATTTATCTACATAGCCTAGAGGGTAGCATGGCTATCCACAAGCAGACTTTGGGTATACAGCAACTGACCTTATTACTTTGACTTTGACCGGAGACAGATTGCATATTGAGGTTACGATATTGCAGCTGCCCAGTGAGTAGAAAATCATAGAGGGGACAGAATGGTACACAATTGAAGTCACCACACAGGATGGTCGGATAGTATTCTCCGACCGTTTGGTCTAAAACAAAGAAAATTAGCAATGATGAAAATGTTCAAGAAAAACCTGCGTACGGAACAGGCATTCGTAGAATCCTGGCTCCCTCCAACCCTTGTTCACTGTGAACACCCCCAATGGATATAAAGACAATAAAAGTACCTGTTTTGGGGTTGGATTTATTTTGTTGTTTATCCATGGACCAATATGTGAAGCTTAGGGTGGTCAATCCACTGACACAAATTACACACAGGAAAAGTTTGATTTTAAAACCATTATGTTGAATTACTGAACCAACTACTTACTTGGTTTTCTGGCCATGTTGTCAAGCTCTGCAAGAAGATAGGCCATTTGCGCAAGCTTCACATCACCCCGCTTTGTGTTGAACAGAAGATGAGTGTTGGCAACACACACCTTTGGAAGTTCTTTTTGCAAGGGAGATAACCTCACAACTAGCCCTATAAAGAAAGAAGCACAATCTGTATTGACTCCATGCAACAACCACTAAATACATGTACAAGTATACTTCATAGGCAAGTTGACTAAACCACTAATAAATAAAATAATAACCAAAATGAGAACGAAACGAATGGGATGGGATAGCCAACCCATTCCTATCCTAGGTAGATCTGAGGTCTGCTCACTCCATCCTACATGGTGAATCAAGCTGCATTTAAAAAACAGGGCTCAAATTATTGGGAGCCACAGTTACAATTTCGTATTTAGAATGGCCATGCATCACTATTTACTGGACTTGCCATACACGTTTAACAGAATCTAACCTTATGTCAGATATGAACCTACCAACATTATCTCGGTCCAGTATGTTGTGTTTATCCACTTTGTATTTTACCTCCTGAATTCCATCAGATCGGAAATGATCTGTGTGGTAAAAAGTAGCCACCCCATCAAACTTATCTGCACCTGGAATCACACAGGTTACATGTTTTTCCTTCCCAGAATTTTGACCACCTAATGTATGTATGCACATTTATTGTCTAGAGTTTGACAATTTATACAACAAGAAATGTGTTTCTGTTGGCACGATAAAAATAAATGAACACAGAATCAACGAGGAAAAGGAAGGAAAAACAACTTTGCTATGAGTAAGCTTTTAATTTTTAGGGCTCGAGTAGACATGGCCCGGAAACAATGTCTTCTTAGATTGGTTCTGAGTGACAGTGCTCATTTTCTGGCGGTTATTTAGTGGAAGTCGAAACTGCGAATGTTCTTTGACCCGGGATCTCTCATTTCAGAGCCAAGTGCTGTTTTGCTATCCTAGGCCATCATGTAATAATCAGTAAGTATTTATACTTAGTTTCACCAGTTTCCAATTTAACCCCCCCCCATAAATTTCTTCCAACAAACAGGAGGCCATAAGGTTATGATGCTACGAGGCTGTGATTTCATGAGACCACCGTGTCATGAGGCCATCTAATCATTGATACCTGTCCGCTTGACAAAATGGCCGGAATAGCCATACTTCTTCAGCTCAACGCAATAGAATGAATCAAAGTAGCACTCGTCAACTTCTTGCAAACAGATCACCTGGAAATCATCAGGGCACCCTTGAAATATTAATCCAGAGAGGTACACTTGTATGTGATCAGCGGGTTCGTTCTCTACTACATTCCTTGTCACACTAGTTGCAATAAAGTTTCAGTCCTGTGATAAAAACTCTTCGCCAGTCATTTGACTTGTTCACCTTTGGGGCTCTGCGCACAATCTCTTTGATAAGCAAGGGCCCGCGATAGCTCCAATCCAGCACACAGGGATCGCAGTGATGGTAGAGTGACCGGTTGACTTGTAGCAGATGTTGGGCAAGGACATTGTATGACATAACACCGAGTTCCATATGAGTCTGTGTTGAGGAATGCCGAGTAACCGTCTCCCACTGGCGTCGATTCATTATGTCACCTCCTAATAAAAAATGAAGTTTTACGGGACGGTTCTGTACATGCAGGCACAGCCACACAGGCCAGGTTTCGACCAGTTTAATAAGCTAGTAATTTCGTCTATTTGACTCGGTGTTTCTAGGGTTAAGTCATAGGGAGATATTTTGCCTACACCTGTGTGCCTCACAGACTAGGTGATCTAAATCCGACCAGTTTCATAGATAACAATCTAAAATGAGCACCAACACACCAAGATTTTGCCTGGATACAGGAATGGTGGTTTAACATGACACTTCATCACTTTGATGAGAAGCTAAAGGGGTTAAGCCACAGCTCCGTTCTTAAAGGGAGGCAATTCAGCATTCATTGCAGCGATGGAGAGTGGTTATTTTTCTCCAAAAGATGAATATTGGTGATTCAAATAACTATGCCCCAAATGGGGCAAATAGAGAGAAAATGGGATCTGATTACTAAAACTTAGTAACCTAGTAACTTTTACTCTTTCATAACACCGAGTACAGGTAGAACTTGAAATTGAACGTAATATCGGAGAAAACTGAAGTTTTTTGTAAGCGGGCCTCTATCATTGCGCAATAATGGCACTGACGCTCACAGACAGAGGTGAAAAAACTGCACTCTGAAACCCTATTTCTATATTTTTGTTGCGCATGAGGTCTATTAGGGCGATTTCAGTCAGTCGCAATCAATTACAAATTTTAGTCGCAAACACGCAGACACACAGTCGCAGTCAGAAAACTTAGGAAATCTCCATCGCATCAGAGTTGTCCTCTCTCAACTTTAACTCATCGGTTAGAGGTGAACGATCGATTGCTATTCATTATCCAACGTAGTAATGAAATTTCTTTGCGGTAACTTTGACATTGCATAAACTGCCATGCTAGTGCCCAGTTTCAGTCGCGAAATTATGTTCGCATGATTTCTGTCGCAGTCTTCAAAGGTGCTGTCTAAAACCGCGCTTTTCGGCCGTAAGTTTGAGCGGGTAAGCTGAAACTGAGACTGAAAACAGGTTCAGTCGCAGAAAAACCGATTACGCGAATAGACCTATTTTCTCTATTCAGACTTGTGTGACTATAAGTCTAGTATGCACCTGCAATAAACTTTTTCAAACACCAGTGTGTAAGCTGAGAAATCAATACAAACACTAACAATTCGGTGTCGACGGTCTGAAAAGTGCGTCACCGAGGGCTCTAAGCATACGCATTGGATAAGGCTATATCTAAAGCTTATGCTTAAAGCCCTTGGTGACGCACTTTTCAGACCATCGACGCAACAGAATTGGCCTCGAGATAGGAAATTAACACAGAGTTGTTGGTGTTTGCGATGGTTTCTCGGCTTACACGTTGATGTTTGGAAAATCCTCTTGCAGGTGCACACTAGACTTGTAGTTACACAAGTCTATATAGAAAAATGTTCAACAAAAATATACAAATAGGGTTTCAGAGTGCAGTTTTTCACCTCTGTCAGCGAGCGTTAGTGCCCTTATTGTGAAATGATAGAGCCCCGAACGCATCGGCCTCTATTTAGGGGTAGGAAAAACCGGCAAAGTACTTCTTATAACTTAAGTTTTCTTCAATTTTATGTTCAATTTTGAGTTCTACTAGATGTTATCAGGGGGTGAAGATCACTAGGTTACTAAGTTTTAGTAATTAGATCCCATTTTATTTCTATTTGGGCAATTTGGACCGTAGTTATTCGAGTGACCGATATTCGTTTTATGGTAAAAAGACCACTCGCTATTGCTGCAATAAATGAGGAGTTGCCTCCCTTTAAGTATGGGGAACACAAATCCGAAAGTGCGTCTACCACTGACCGTGTCATAACCCCTTTAAGAGGCTGTCCCACTGTCTTACTAACCTGACTGTGAATAATATGCATGAGGCACGACTCTAATTGTATTTTCAGCACCTCTGTCTACCATTCGGCCGCCAGAATATAGAACTCTTCTCATCTGGGTTTAATGAGACCTGACCGTAATGCCATGAGTGAACGACCTACAGTTAGCAACAGCAATTAAAAATCAAACCTATTTTATATTTGGTACAGAAACATTTTTAGAATGAGATGGTCCGAGAAAAAATGGACCAGCTCTATATCAATGAGCCAGAACTCCTGAAAACCATCACAAGCAGGAAAATCTCCTTAGCTTTGGTCACACAGTAAGGGCAAAAAGTCTGGCCGTCGCTTGATCACTGGTCATTATGATGGCAAGAGGGCCAGGGGAAGGCCACGCACCACTTGGTCACTCAGCACCTCAAAGGCAAATTGCATCTATAGAGCCAACAGTAGGAGTGTCAGGTACCCATATCGCTGGATGTCATGTCAGTGAGTGAGCGAGTGAGTACTCAATTTACTGAATTTAAAAATAAAACTAACTTGTATTAGTAATACAAGTTAGTTTTATTTTTAAATTCGGTAAATTGAGTAAATTAATAATTGTCGTAACGTCACAGTCAGTGTCACTGACTCACTCAATGACTAAGTCAGTAAGTGAGCATCGAATCAAGTCAATCAATGAGTCACTCAAT
>Ga0224501_10002389_pt1 | contig 14756 bp, 10 predicted proteins | sample SF_Oct11_sed_USG_4_FD_169105 | JGI IMG/M metagenome (GOLD analysis project Ga0224501, IMG submission 169105) | Sediment microbial communities from San Francisco Bay, California, United States - SF_Oct11_sed_USGS_8_1 | ecosystem: Environmental > Aquatic > Marine > Sediment | place: USA...
CGTAGCAGTTTTAAACTGGACGAACTGACCGTCGCCAATGGCATAAGTCATGAGCAGGCGCATGATGCCCTGTCCGATGTCTATGCCACTATCGCGATGGCGAAGTTGATCAAAGACAAGCAGCCCAAACTATTTGATTTTATCTATAAGCTTCGTCGCAAGAATGAAGCGCTGAAGTTAATCGACCTGAAAGAGATGACGCCGATTCTACATACATCCGGTATGTATGGTAGCGATCATGGCAATACGCGCATGGTTGTTCCTATTGCATCCCATCCAACGAATAAGAATAGCGTTATTGTGTTTGATCTTTCCCAGTCACCTGAAATATTACTTGAACTCAATGCAAACAAACTGCGTGAGCGTCTCTATACCGCAGTCGCAGATTTGCCTGAAGGTGTTGAACGACCCGCCTTAAAACAGCTGTTCATAAATAAGTGCCCTGTTATTGCTCCGACATCGACATTAACAGGTGATGCTGCGAAACGATTAAATATTGATCTAATGAACTGTCAGATGAATCGACGCACATTACTGCAGTCGCGCAAAGAGATTCAGCAGAAGATTGCCAAGATATTTGAGCCACAGGAGTTCCCGCCTGTGAGTGATCCTGAGCTGATGATTTATGGAGGTGGTTTTTTTGGTGATAAAGACAAAGCCTTGATGAGTACTATCCATAAGACTGACCCCGATGAACTCGCTAGTCAGACCTGGAGCTTTGCCGATAAGCGATTACCTGAACTCCTGTTCCGCTATCGTGCACGGAATTTCCCAGAGACCTTAAATACAGATGAGTTGGCTCAATGGCTGGAGCACTGTCGTGCCCGCATACTTGATGGTGATTCAGGCTTTTTTAATTACACAGAATTTAAAACTGAGATCGAACAACTGCGTGGAGAACATGCTGAGGATGACGCCAAACTAAAAATTCTCACTGAAGTAGAAAATTTTGCGCAGGAACTGGTCTCTTACATTCAGCAGGCTTAAGCGAAAAAAGCTTAAGCTTTCTTCCTTGGCGCATAAGTTGAACCACTACGGCCTGTGCGCGAGTTAAGATCTTCAGCAACCGCTTCAGCATGCTCGGTCACGGCCTGCAGAGAGCCAGGTTTTGAACCTTCAATTTTTGAAGTGCCATGGCCAATAACATAATTGTACCAGTCACCATCGGCAACGCCTTCTGGCGGTGTACCTTTCTCAACAGAGACAACCTGATATTTAAGCTTTGTAATCTTTTCTTCTGACATTATATAGCGTCCTCTTAATGAGTTCGTGCCGCACTTCTTTTGGAACGGCTGTTTTTAGATATATGCGGTGGTGGTGGTGTGCCACTGCGCTTATGTGTTGATCGTTTGCTTGATGCGCGTTTGTTATGCTTTGGCTTACTATCACGTCCTTTGTTAATAGGTTCTGCCTTGATCGTGGGGTCAGGCTCATATCCTTCAATAATATTTTTCGGAATTTCTCGCTTGATAAGCCGCTCGATATCTTTCAGCAGCTTTAATTCATCGACACAAACCAGTGACATTGCCTCACCGACATTACCGGCACGACCCGTACGACCAATGCGGTGTACATAGTCTTCAGCAACATTGGGTAATTCAAAATTCACAACATGGGGTAACTGATCGATATCCAGTCCACGTGCAGCAATATCTGTAGCAACCAGTACGCGTACTTTGCTGGATTTAAAATCAGCAAGTGCACGCGTGCGTGCACCCTGGCTTTTGTTGCCGTGGATCGCTGCAGAGGTAATACCATCTGTGGTTAATTGTTCTGCGAGACGGTTGGCACCATGTTTGGTGCGCGTAAATACAAGCACCTGTTTCCAGTTATTTATACCGATGAGGTGCGACAGTAGTTCACGTTTTCGTATTTTATCTACGGGGTGGACAATCTGCGCAACACTTTCAGATGCAGTATTACGCCTTGCAACTTCAACTACAGCAGGGTTTGTTAACAGGCCGTTCGCCAGCGTTTTAATTTCTGTGGAGAAGGTGGCTGAAAAGAGTAAGGTCTGTTTTTGTTTGGGTAACAGTGCAAGAACCTTGCGAATGTCGCGTATAAAGCCCATGTCGAGCATGCGATCGGCTTCATCAAGGATCAGTATATCGACCTTGGAAAGATTAACCGAGTTTTGGCTGACGTGATCAAGTAATCGACCCGGTGTAGCAACCAGGATATCAACGCCTTTGATCAGCTTCATCTTTTGCGGATTGATACTTACGCCACCGAAAACAACAGTCGATTTTAGTGGTAGGTATCGGCCATAGGTTTGTACACTTTCGTGTACCTGTGCGGCCAGTTCGCGTGTGGGTGTTAGCACCAGGGCACGAATAGGGCGACGGCCTTTACCCGGTTTATCTGACTGCATTAAACGTTGCAGCATGGGCAGGGTGAAACCCGCCGTTTTTCCAGTACCTGTTTGTGCACCACCCATGATATCGCGGCCTTCCAGAATGAGTGGAATGGCCTGCTTTTGTATAGGGGATGGCTCAGTGTAATTTTTTTCAGATACAGCACGGAGCAATTCGGCTCTTAAACCGAGCGATTCAAATGACATGCGATGATTTTCTCCAGAATCGGCCTACCCAATACAATGTTTGGGACGGTCTAGGCGGAAACATACTTTTATTGCGAGGCTGACCGGTAAGGATGGCCACGTTGCGCTTGATGCAGACCGAAGTGCACCTAAAATTGAGTGTGCATTATACACGAAAACAGACTCAAAAGATGGCTAAAGAGAAGTTTATTTGCTGTTTATGGAGATAAAGCTAGTTTATTTCATCTAATTTAAACTGCTCAATTCGCATTGCGGTGGCGCCCGCGACGGCAACGGGCATCACCAGAAAATTAAAAACAGGGATCATGGTGCCGAGCATCACCGCACCACCAAAGCCAAGTGAGAGCATTTTTTTCTCACCGAGTTTGTTACGAATATCAACGAAGTTCATGCCGTGGTTACCGAGTGGATAATCACCATATTCAATCGCCATCATCCAGGCACTAAAGAATACCCATAACAGCGGTGCGATCAGATTTACCGCAGGGATAAACGACATAATCAACAGTGGGATCCCCCACATCAGAAAATAAAGAATCTTTCTGAATTCTCCACTCATTGCATACGAGACTTCCTGCATAACGGTACGACCTGACTGGTCAACCGGGTTTTTACCGGTCAAACTTTTTTCAACTGCACCTGCGAGATAACCATTAAATGGAGCACCAACCAGATTCGCAATAATGGTAAAACCAAAGAACAAAACAATCCCAGCGCTAAAGGCAAACAATAACCAGATAAGGTAAGACAACCAGGCGAGCCAGTCCGGCAGGCTGGCGTTCATACCATTGATGAAGTCGCTGACATAACCGGAAAGCGACCAGAACAGCACCGTGAAAATGAGTACATTAATGAATAGAGGGATCACGACAAAGCGCTTCACCCCTTTGCGCTGGATCAGGCTCAGGCCTTTTATAAAATATGTGGCACCATTGACTGGATTGCTGATCATTTTCTTATCCTTGTTTGTTCACGATGGCTGACAAGGCAAGTTTAGCTACGCCAAAGGCCGCATCGGTATTTTCAGGTTTGAGTAAAGAGACATTTAACATGTTTTGTCGCATCGTCGTCCAGCGCGTATTTTTCGCACCACCGCCAACAGTTCTGATTGAGCTGGGCCAGGGTGCACCCAGCTGTTTGAGTTTCTCATAGCCTTTGAGTTCAATCTGTGCGATGCCTTCCAGCATGGCCTGAAAAAACATCACCTCATCATCTGGCCTTGGTGTCAGTCGTGGTGATAGTGATGGATCATTGACCGGGAAGCGCTCACCAGGCTGCGGCAGGGGATAATAATCTAACCCTGTTGGCTGCTCGATATTGAGTTGCGACTCCATGGATTTCATTTGCGCATCAGTAAAGTGATCCCGCAGTACCTTGCCACCACTATTCGAAGCCCCACCAACAAGCCAGAGATCACCACAGGGCTGGCTATAAACCCCTGAATCAGCATCAAAGATAGCTTGTTCACTGAGAATTTTAATTACCAGTGTTGAACCGAGTGAGGTGACAGCCTCGCCGGGTTGCAGGGCGCCAGTGGCCATGAAGGCTGCGGTACTGTCAGTAGTGCCTGCAATCAGTTGTGTCGATTCAGCAAAACCAAATTCGGCGGCGATTTCTTTTTTTAGAGTGCCAATAGCGGTACCCGGCGCGACAACCTCGGGCAGCCAGCTCTTTGGAATAGCCAGTTCAGCCATCCAGTTTGGCCATTTTCTCTGTACAGAGTCGAAGCCGGTCTTGAGCGCATTATTAAAATCACTCATGCCATACTGGCCTGACAATTGGCCATTCATCCAGTCGAGCTGATGCAGGAAGAAATGCGCCTTACTGGTATCACTATGCGATTTCAGCCAGAGCAATTTCGCCAGCCCGGAGCTGGCGCTGTGAACCGCGCTTTCAGCCGGGGCGACTGAACTGAGGGATTGCGCCTCGCCTGAGGCGCGCGCATCGTTATACATTAGAGCGGGACCCAGTGGCTGACCTTGCTCATCGGCGAGCAGCACCGTACCTGAGGTGCCGTCCAGACAAATGGCTCGAACCTGCTCAGTGGGGATGGTCATGGCGAGCTGGCTCAGCAGTTTGAGCAGGCTTTGCCACCAGATATCGGGATTCTGCGTGACTTCCAGATCTTTCACATCCGGAGCGGGCCAGCTCTGGCTCAGATTGGCAATGACATGGGCATCAGAATCGATGGCAATGGCGCGACAGCCGGAGGTGCCCAGATCGATACCAACAAAAAGGTCCTGTTGGTGCTGGGTTTGTTCAGACATCAGGCCGCTCAGGGCAGCTGGACGGCTTCGGGTGCCTGCCAGTCGGGCTGGCGATGTTCGGCGACGACAGTGGTATAGATGCCGCCACGGACATTGAACTCTGCCGTCAGGCGCATGAAGCGGGGATCGGTCGCTTTGACCAGATCATCCAGAATGGCGTTGGTCACGGCCTCATGAAAAGCCCCTTCTTCACGGAAGGCCCAGACATAAAGCTTGAGCGATTTAAGCTCAACACAGAGTTTGTCCGGTACATATTCCAGATTCAGGGTGGCGAAGTCTGGCTGGCCGGTTTTGGGGCACAGACAGGTGAATTCCGGCACCTCGATACGGATGGTGTAATCCCGCTCGGGCATGGGGTTCTCGAAAGTTTCGAGCTCTTTTGTAGGTTTTGTAGACATGGGCGGGAAGATACATGATCCGGGGGACAATCCACAAGTTTGAAGTGAAGTTGGTGATGTTTTGAGCAGTCAGATTGGTCTCGAAAAATTATTTTTACCAAGCTGTCACTTTTTCTTAAAGTCAATGTTGTTTCCTTCCCGCACGATCCTGTATCTTACCCGGCCATGCGATTAAGAAAACTCAAGTTAGCCGGATTCAAATCCTTCGTCGACCCCACAACGGTGATTCTGCCCAGCGATCTGGTCGGTGTTGTCGGTCCAAATGGCTGTGGTAAGTCCAATATCATTGATGCTGTACGCTGGGTTATGGGTGAATCCTCCGCCAAGCACCTGCGTGGCGACTCCATGGCCGACGTCATCTTCAATGGCTCCAGCACCCGTAAGCCTGTCGGACAGGCCACGATCGAGCTGGTGTTCGATAATACGGAAGGCCGACTGGGTGGTGAGTATGCCTCCTATAATGAGATTTCAATCAAGCGCTCTGTCTCACGTGATGGTCAGTCACACTATTATCTCAATGGCACACGTTGCCGCCGTAAAGATATTACCGATGTCTTTCTGGGCACGGGCCTGGGTCCACGTAGCTATGCCATTATCGAGCAGGGCACAATTTCACGAATTATCGAAGCCAAGCCAGAAGAGCTACGCACCTTTATTGAAGAAGCTGCAGGCATCTCAAAATATAAAGAGCGCCGTCGCGAAACTGAAAACCGAATTCGCCACACGCGTGAAAATCTCGATCGCCTGAGTGATTTACGCGACGAGTTGGGTAAACAGCTTAATCATTTACAACGCCAGGCGAAGACAGCAGAAAAATATAAAGTCCTGCGTGAAGAAGAACGTCTGCTCAAATCTCAGTTACAGGCACTACGCTGGAAAGAGCTGAAAGAGCAGGATGAAAAAATCGATTCAAAACTGCGTGATAAAGAAACCGCACTTGAGGCGGCTATCGCCAAACAACGCAGTATCGAAGCGGAAATAGAAAAGCAACGCGAAGCACACACTGAAGCAAATGATAGCTTCAATCAGATCCAGGCACGCTTTTATAGTGTGGGATCAGATATCGCTCGTATTGAACAGACGATTCAGCACTCACGCGAACGTCGCCAGCAACAGAATCTTGACCTCGAGCAGCTCGAAAAAGACTGGCAGAACGCACAGTCACATCTTGACACCGATCGTCAGAAAATTACCGAACTTGAATCTGGTTTAGAGGAAATTGAGCCAGCTTTAAATGAAGCGAAAGAAGGTGAGACGCGGTCAATCTCTGCGCTTGAGGAAGCCGAAAAGGCTATGCACGTCTGGCAGACCAGATGGGAAGAATTAAACCAGCATCTTTCAGAAGCCAACCGTACTGTTGATGTTGAGCAGGCCAGAGGTAAACACCTCGATCAGCATATTGCACAGCTACAACAACGTCAGCAAAAAATAAACCAAGAACTGACCAGTCAGGATTATTCAGAACTGGAAAGTCAGGCAGGCAAACAGCAGGAACTTGTTGCGGGTATAGAAAGCGATTTACAGCAAAAGCAGCAACTGGCCAGCAGTCTGCAAACGCAGATCACTGAATTACGTGAAAGTAGCCATAACCTGACCAAGGAACTGGATGAAGCACGTCAACAACAACAGGATATGCAGGCCAGAAATGCTTCGCTTGAAGCCTTGCAGGAAGTTGCACTAGGTAAACAGCAGGAAGGTATTAGTGACTGGTTAGAAAGTCAGCAGCTTAAAGAAGCGCCACGTCTGGCAGAAAAGCTGGAAGTTGAATCGGGTTGGGAACAGGCGGTCGAGTGCGTACTAGGAAGTTATCTTGAAGCAGTTTGTGTTTCAGGTCTTGATTCCTTGCTGGCGTCATTACCTGGACTGGATCAGGGCAATATTACTTTCTTTGATACTCAGGCACAGTCACAGAGTGCAAACACCAATAAAGCCAATCGCCTGCTTGATAAAGTTAATGCGCCATGGAGTCTTGAAGGTATGCTCGACGGCGTGTACATCAGTAATAATCTTGCTGATGCCATGTCGATTCGCGAGAATCTTGCCGCACATGAATCCGTTGTGACTCAGGACGGTTTCTGGATTGGCTCCGACTGGTTACGTGTTTCGCATACTACGAATGAAAAAGCCGGTATCCTCAAGCGTGAACAGGAATTGAAGTCACTGGCAATTGATTTAAGCAATAACAAAAAACATGTAGAAAGCCTGCAGGCTGATCTTGAAAGCACGCGTGAAAAAGTCAGACAACTGGAATCCCAGAGCGAAGCAGCTCAGGCTGACCTGAATCAGACCAACCGCAATCATGCTGAAGGGCAGGCAAAGTTTAATACCCTGCAATCACAACTTGAACAACTGAAGAATCGTCAGTCAAATTTACAAAAAGAACTGAATGAAGTTTCAGAGCAAATAAATAACGAACAAAATGACCTAGGTAACGCCAGTAAAACGGCGGAAGAAGCACAAGGCAAAGTGCATACCTTGAGTGAGCAGCGTGTTGAGATGTCAAATCAACGTGATGAATTGCGTAAGGCACTCGATGATGCGCGTGAGTCGGCGCACACTGATCGCGAAGCAGCACATCAGGTTAAGTTGCGCTCAGAAACATTGCGTACCGAACTCACTTCAACACGCCATGCCCTGCAACGTATGGAAGTTCAGTTACAGCAGCTGACTTCACGTCGAGACGAATTACAACAATTCCTGTCTGAAGGTGAAGCGCCCATTCAGGAAATGGAAAAAGAATTAGCCGTACAGCTTGAGCAACGCGTCAGTGTTGAAGCCGAGCTGGCTCGTGCGCGTAGTGGACTGGAAGATATTGAACATCAGTTGCGTGAACTTGATGAGGCGCGAGTTAAAGCAGAAGAATCTGTCCAGGTAGTGCGTGAAGCGCTGGAGCATATTCGTATTGGTGCGCAGGAGCTCAAAGTTCGCAGCCAGACAATAGTCGAGCAGATTCAGGAAACAGGTTTTGAATTAAAAACCCTGATTGATGAAATGCCTGCAGAAGCAAGCGAGCCAGAATGGTCAGAGCAAGTTGAAAAAATGGAACGCCGCATTCAGCGTCTTGGCCCAATCAATCTAGCTGCGATTGACGAGTTTGAACAACAGTCAGAGCGCAAACAGTATCTTGATGCACAGAATGATGATCTGACTGAAGCATTACAGACACTGGAAAATGCAATCCATAAGATTGACCGTGAAACCAGAACTCGCTTCAAGGAAACCTTCGACAAAGTGAATAGTGGCCTGCAGGAGATTTTCCCACGCCTGTTCGGTGGTGGCCATGCCTATCTGGAACTCACGGGTGACGATATGCTGGAAACAGGTATCACCGTGATGGCGCGCCCACCCGGCAAACGCAACAGTACCATTCATTTACTCTCAGGTGGTGAGAAGGCCTTAACCGCAGTTGCCATGGTATTTGCCATCTTTGAGTTAAACCCAGCCCCATTCTGTATGCTCGACGAAGTTGATGCGCCACTGGATGATGCCAACGTCAGTCGCTACTGCGATATGTTGCGCGAAATGTCTGGACGGACTCAGTTCATCTTTATTACGCATAACAAAGTAACAATGGAAGTCGCTGATCATCTAACCGGTGTGACCATGCATGAACCGGGTTGTTCGAGAATGGTGGCTGTAGACGTGGATGAAGCCGTTAAATTAGCAGCCGTTTAGAACGCAACAGGCACTCCCATACGGCGTTAAAAATAAAATTTAAAATGCTCATTTGCTTTATGCAAACTCCGCTATTCAATTTTATTTTTGCCTTGTCTGGAAGCACCTGTTACGTTCTAAAAATATAATAACTTTTCTAAAACTCAGGATGCATCTACAATGGATCCGTTGCGTCTCATTCTAATTTTTATCGGTCTGGCCATTGTTGCCGGAATTTATCTCTATTACCGTGACCCAAAAGATGCCTCAGAACAATACGAAGATTCTCCTTCGATAATGTCACGGCTGAAATCCATGTTTGGTTTTGACAACGCATCCTCGGCTGAGGAAGAGCGCATCGGTCCAGCTATTAGTGATGAAGATTTTGAACAACTTGGTTCTATAGTCGCTTCACGCTCAGATAAAAATACTGAAACTCTGGGTGAAGATATTCATATTGGCTGGGATGATTCGGTCGATGTTGATCCTGGAGAACAACTGGTGCTTGTTTTTCATATTCTCGCTCGAGATGGTCTGATGTTTTCAGGCGATGAAATTATGTCAGTGACGGAGCAGGCAGGCTTTCGGCATGGCGCCATGCAGATTTTTCATTACTATGGTGATCAGAAAGTAACAGAGGGTAATGCGATATGCAGTATCGCCAATGCGATTGAACCGGGTAATTTTGAATTAGTTAACATACGTTCCCTGTCGACACCGGGTGTTTCTGTGTTTATGCAATTGCCTGGTCCAATAGAAGGGAAACAGGCACTGGAATTAACTCTGGATAAAGCCAAAGAGCTGAGTCAGTTTCTTAATGGTGAGTTGTGTGATGAATCACGAAATCTTCTTACTGAGCAATCAATTGCTCATATGCGAGAAAAAGTCGATGCCTTTCGATTTAAACAACAGGTGGCGGCAAAAAAACTACGCCGACATGATTAAGTTTTAGAGTTATGACTACTGCAGCCGAAGCTAAAAAACGTGTGCAACAACTCCGTGATGAGATCAATCATCACAACTATCTTTATTATGTTGAGGATGCGCCAGAGATTCCAGATAGCGAATATGATCGTCTGTTGCGTGAGTTGCAGGCGCTGGAACAGGAATATCCGGATTTAATTACGACTGACTCGCCAACGCAACGCGTCGGCGCTGCACCGCTCAAGGCCTTTGCTGAGGTCAAACATAAAGTGCCGATGTTGTCATTAAACAATGCTTTTGATGAACAGGAAGTCAGTGATTTTGATCGACGCATCTGTGAAAAGCTAGAAAGAAAAGAAATTACCTACGCTGCAGAACCCAAGCTTGATGGTCTGGCGATTAGCCTGTTGTACGAAGATGGTGTATTGGTTCGCGGTGCGACACGTGGCGATGGGAGTAGTGGTGAGGATGTGACACAGAATGTGAGAACAATCGAAACCATTCCATTAAAATTGCATGGCAAAGGCTTCCCGCAAACACTTGAAGTGCGCGGTGAAGTCATCATGACTAAATCTGGATTTAATAAACTCAATGAGACCCAACGAGCTAAAGGTGAAAAAACCTTTGCTAATCCGCGTAACGCAGCAGCAGGCAGCCTGCGTCAGCTTGATTCAAATATCACTGCAACAAGACCGCTGGAGTTTTATAGCTATGGTGTTGGTCAGGTCACAGGGGGCAAGCTTGCAAGCAGACATAGTGACATTCTTAAACAATTACGCGACTGGGGTTTACGATTAAACCCTGAACTTAAAGTCGTTAAGGGAGTTAAAGGCTGTCTTGAGTATTATCAAAACATTCTCAATAAAAGAGAACAGCTCAATTATGACATCGATGGCGTTGTGTATAAGGTCGACGGCCTTGCAGAGCAGGATGTGATGGGGTTTGTTTCGCGTGCACCGCGTTGGGCGATTGCGCATAAATTTCCAGCACAGGAAGAAATGACAACACTGCTCGCCATTGATGTTCAGGTCGGACGGACGGGTGCCCTGACGCCTGTCGCCAGGCTGGAACCCGTTTTTGTCGGTGGTGTCACCGTCACAAATGCCACTCTACATAATCAGGATGAAATTGATCGTAAGGACGTGCGTGTTGGCGATACGGTTATTGTACGTCGAGCAGGTGATGTGATCCCTGAAGTCGTCAGCGTCGTCACGTCCAAACGTAAGAAAGGCGCACGTAAATTCAAAATGCCAGCGCATTGTCCTGTTTGTGGATCTGAAGTGTTGCGTCTGGATGATGAAGCGGCCGCTCGTTGTACCGGTGGTCTGTTCTGTGAGGCGCAACGTAAAGAAGCCATTAAACATTTCGCTGCGCGTAAGGCCATGGATATTGATGGACTTGGCGATAAGCTGGTTGAGCAACTGGTTGATGAAGGTTTAATTCATGATGCGGCTGATCTCTTTACCTTGAAAAAAGATGATGTTGCAGGCCTAGAACGCATGGCGGATAAATCAGCTCAAAACCTGATTGATGCGCTTGATAAGTCCAGGAGCACAACCCTTGATCGGTTTATATTCTCACTGGGTATTCGTCAGGTGGGTGAAACCACGGCTCGAACACTGGCGCAGCATTTCGGTAGCTTTGATGCCCTGATGAAATCTAAAGAAGACGAACTTATTAATGTGTCGGATGTGGGCCCGATTGTCGCAGAAAGTATTTGTCATTTTTTTCACGAAAAGCATAATCGTGATGTCATCAATAAACTGCTTAAAGCCGGAATTAGCTGGCCAGATATAGAGGTCACACCAAAAAGCAAACAGACCCTTGCGGAAAAGACATTTGTTATCACCGGAACCTTATCCAGCATGGGGCGTGACGAGGCCAAGGCAAAACTGATAGCGCTAGGTGCCAAGGTAACCGGTAGCGTCTCGAAAAAAACCGATTATGTTGTTGTGGGTGAAAATCCAGGCTCCAAGGCAAGTAAGGCCGAGCAGCTGGGTGTCGAGATTCTGGATGAGGATAAGCTGCTGGCTCTGATGAAATAAATATAGGGTTTTTATCTGCCTGCCTGTCAGCATGATATAATTCCCTGATATTCCAGCTTTGCGGGCTGCGGTACTACTGCAGAATCACAGTTTGTATTTTTTTGAGATTATTTTATGTCCACTGATATTCATGCCGACCGAATTCTAATCCTCGATTTTGGTTCTCAATATACCCAGCTCATCGCCCGCCGCATCCGTGAGGCCGGTGTCTATAGTGAGCTGCATAGTTGGGAGATGTCCGAAGAGGAGATTCGAGACTTTGCACCCAAAGGTATCATTCTATCTGGCGGTCCCGAAAGTACGACAGCAGCAGATGCACCCTCGGCACCGCAGGTCGTTTTTGAGCTTGGTGTACCTGTGCTGGGAATCTGTTACGGCATGCAGACTATGGCAGCGCAGCTTGGCGGACGAGTCCAGAATTCTGACCATCATGAATATGGCTATGCCCAGGTTCGAGCCAGAGGCCATACTCCACTGTTAAAAGATATCGAAGACCATACCAGCGAAGAAGGTTATGGCCTGCTTGATGTCTGGATGAGTCATGGTGATCGTGTCGAAGAGATGCCGGATGGATTTATTTTGATGGCCTCCACCGATAATGCCCCCATCGCCGGGATTGCAGACACGTCGCGGAATTTTTATGGTTTACAGTTTCATCCAGAGGTGACGCATACCCAACAGGGGCAACGCATCATTGAACGCTTTGTGCATGAAATCTGTGCCTGTCAGAGTCTCTGGAATGCCGGAAATATTATTGACGATAATATTGCACGGATTCGCGAAGAAGTGGGCAAGGATGAAGTGATTCTTGGGCTTTCCGGTGGCGTTGATTCATCGGTCGTCGCGGCGTTATTGCATCGTGCTATTGGCGAACAACTGACCTGTGTGTTTGTTGATAATGGATTGCTTCGATTTAAAGAAGGCGATCAGGTCATGGCCACTTTTGCTGAACACATGGGGGTGAAAGTCATTCGTGTCGATGCCGAGGCGCGTTTTCTTAAAGCGTTAAAAGGTAAGACTGATCCCGAAGAGAAAAGAAAAATAATCGGCAATCTGTTTGTCGAAATCTTTGAGGAAGAGTCGAACAAACTTACCTCGGCAAAATGGCTGGCACAGGGAACGATCTATCCTGATGTTATTGAGTCGGCAGGAGCAAAAACGGGTAAGGCGCATTTGATCAAGTCACATCATAATGTTGGTGGCTTACCTGAGCACATGAAATTAAAACTGTGTGAGCCTTTGCGTGAATTGTTTAAAGATGAAGTGCGCAAACTCGGTGTAGAACTGGGATTGCCCTATGACATGGTCTATCGTCATCCTTTCCCCGGACCGGGCCTGGGTGTACGCATTCTTGGCGAAGTGAAAAAAGAATATGCCGACATATTACGACTTGCTGACCATATATATATAGAAGAACTGCATAAGGCCGATCTCTATAACAAAGTCTCACAAGCCTTTACCGTTTTCTTACCAGTTAAGTCGGTTGGCGTCACTGGTGATGGTCGTCGTTATCAGTATGTCGTTGCAATGCGCGCCGTTGAGACCATTGATTTTATGACTGCACGCTGGGCACATCTGCCGTATGATTTTCTTGATCATGTCTCGCGTCGTATTGTGAATGAGATCGATGGTATCTCACGTGTGGTTTATGATGTGACTGGGAAGCCGCCGGGTACGATTGAGTGGGAATAGAACACTCTATTTAATTTATGTCTGAAAATATTAATGATCCAGAACAACTTGAAACAGAAGCGATGGATTTGTTCTGGATGCAGCGTGCTTATGAACTCGCGCAACGTGGTGCAGCTGAGGGCGAAGTCCCGGTCGGTGCCGTGCTGGTGCGTAATGATGAAGTGATTGCTGAAGGCTGGAACCGTCCTATCTCTGCAAATGACCCTACCGCGCATGCCGAAGTGAATGTCCTGCGCGCGGCAGCTCAACAGATTGGTAATTATCGCTTATTGAATACAACCCTGTATGTCACCCTCGAACCCTGTGTGATGTGTGCGGGGGCGTTAATTCACTCACGGGTTTCACGTCTGGTCTATGCGGCAAAAGAACCCCGTACAGGTGCCGTTGAAAGTGTCTTTGATGTGTTACAGGATGAACGGCATAACCATCGGGTCGAGGTTACCAGCGGTGTTATGGCCGAAGAGTGTGCCAACCTATTACAGGAATTTTTCCGCCAGAAACGTTTGAAATAAAAAAGCCCGCTGATGCGGGCTTTTTTTTAAGCTTGATATGACTTTCTTATAATGCAGACGACTGGAAGGCCAGGATAGAGCGCTCGGCATAACGTGGTTTACCGTTATCAAGGTACCAGTTAAGAATGTCGTAATAACTGCGAATTGCCTCAACATACTTCACAGGCTCTTCACCGCGCGCATAACCAAAGCGTGTTTTACGATACCATTTACGCTTACGTAACAGTGGCAGGTTTTCTTTCACATCTGTCCAGAGGTCAGGGTTACCACCACGCAGTTTAGTCAGCATGCGGGCATCAGTCAGATGACCAAAGCCAACGTTATAGGCTGCGAGTGCGAACCAGACCTGATCTTTGCCTTTTACGCCGTATTCCTTGGTAACTTTCTCATGCATGATTTTCAGATAGTTTGCACCACCAAAGATACTTTCTTTGGCATCAACACGGTTGCTCACTTTCATCTGTTTTGCGGTACGTCTGGTCAGCATCATAATACCACGCACACCTGTTGGTGATACTGCATGTGGGTTCCAGTGCGATTCCTGATAGGCCACTGATGCTAACAAACGCCAATCCAATTTCGATTCCATTCCTGCTTTTTCAAACATTAACTGGTAACGAGGCAGGCGACGACGTATCTGTGCCAGATAAGTATTGGTTCCAATATAGTTATAGTTGCTGGCGTGTGTATAGTTTTGCTTAATC
>Ga0224501_10002390_pt1 | contig 14748 bp, 10 predicted proteins | sample SF_Oct11_sed_USG_4_FD_169105 | JGI IMG/M metagenome (GOLD analysis project Ga0224501, IMG submission 169105) | Sediment microbial communities from San Francisco Bay, California, United States - SF_Oct11_sed_USGS_8_1 | ecosystem: Environmental > Aquatic > Marine > Sediment | place: USA...
CATAACAACCAGCATAGCCTGGAACAGTGAGAGCTGGGAGTAATGTGATGAGTTCACATAACAACCAGCATAGCCTGAACCCAAGACCTAATTACTTACACCATCACCATTATGATGAAGCTGCCTGGTCAGATTGATACCTGTTTTTTCACTGATTAGGGTTTAGCATGAGTCAAAGCTCCAGATCTGATTATCCTAAGCCAAACATTCCATCCCATTTATTATGGGCCTGCCCAGTCTTGCGGGTTGAATGTCTTATTTAGCCAATACAGATATCCTGTATCTGTTGTCATTCCCTACTTTGCAGTTTGCTTGCTCATCTTTGGCAATCTGGCAAGCTTTAACTGTAGACTGTTGCATGGGCTCAGTGACATAAAGGATGGGCTGATGGGCTGTGGCAGATAACTAGAGGCTTTGGTAGCTAGTACCAAAACCTATCTCAATGACATATGGCAATGCAATGGCATAAATAATGGCATACGGTGGACTCTCAAGTTCAAGGACACATCGGACTGAAAAATATTGTCTTCGGAGTTAGAGGTCCCTCTAACAAAGTTGACTAGTCGATCGAGTCGTTAGTGACAGATGAGTTTTCAGTTTAGGTAATTTAAGTTGATCGGTTTTGTAGATCTTTCTGGCACAGTCTATACTCATTTCTCTCTTCAGCTAGTTTCTAACTCAATTCTCCCTTTTCTATATGTCATTCTCCAGGACCAAAATAACAAAAAGCAGTCTCACACATTTGGTGGCCCGCTAGCCGGTGCTTTCGGTAGAAGTGAACTTCGTCAACGGTCTGAACCGTCTTTGCTGACAGGAAAAATTGAGGTAAACTCGTCATTACACACTCTATGACGCAACGATAAGAATCACCTGGTAGTTTTATCGTGTTGCCGAGCAAACCCTTGTTACACCTTATGGCTCAGATTAAAACGCTTTGGTTTGATTTGGCTGGAGTATACATGTAGGTAATGAAGTCTGCATAAGATTACAACAACTTCAGAAAGATCTCAACACACATATTGCATAACGTACAGATGTAGTGAAAAGTTTACTGAAGCTTTGAAAAATATGCACCTGGTAAAACTAACATGCATTCAGTGAAAGGGAGGCCACGGACTTTGTAATGATGCCAGTAACTTTATTAGGTCTTTGGCAATCAGCGAAGAAGTTCAACTATGAGCGCTCTTAGTCATCAACTGATAACCGTTCCTGAGGAAGTTCAAATACAACCAAAAGCTAACGATACGGTACCGTGACTGTCATACCACTAGCATGACCCCGAGTCACCGAACATATCACTACCGTCACCCCGAGTCACTGATCATACCACTACTGTCACCCCGAGTCACAGAACATATCATGGAGCAAACACCGAGGATGGACGTCTGAAACCTTCCCGAATCATCACCTCTGTGCCACATCACCGCATCACTCGATACGTCACCTCCTCACTTCATATCCCTGAACCCTCTTACATACACCTCATACTAGTTAACATGTGTGCTGACTTGATCTTCTTTCTATAGTCAAGCTGCTAACATATTGTGATAGACAACTAAGTGAGAACAACTTTCAATTTGAAGAAAATACGAAGATATGAGTTTTAACAGGAAAATTCAATTCAAAGTGGTCCATTCCAAAGGAAGGAATGTATTAAGATCCCACAAGTGTTCCTTTGAATTGAGAGTTTGAGCTGTATGTACATTTTAAAGTCTATAAAATATCGAGTTACATATGACTGAATGAGAGATCTGATCAGTCTGTAGCTAAATCCAGTCTGAAACTATGTGAACTGACCGAATAAGTTTATCCCTCCTCTTTATTAAGCCTTTCTGTATTCTACTCATTCTCTCAGTTAATGCAGGGCCAAGAGTATTTTTTAATGAATAATTACTAACTAAAATCCTCTGATGCTGGATCAACAAAACTGCAAACAATGAGTAACATCTTGAAATAGAGTTATCTTCTAACTCTATGCGTCTTGGTCAACAGTTGGCCTCTTCAAGTTTACAGAAAACTGTGATGTTTTCCCTTATTTTAGGACTCGAAGCCGAATCACATGCTGCACAATCCATTTTCTAAACAGAAGAGGCCGAGTTTAGTCAAGCAGAAACGAAAATTCTCTTCTAAATCCTTTGACAGGAAGTCGAGCAGTGAAAGCATGACAATGTCGACCATTGGAGCTGAGGATCAAAGTAAGAACCATTTTAGCGCTGTCGATACACTAAGCGCTGTTAGTCCGCTAAGCCCCTCTGGCAAGCTGACCGCTGTCGATCTCTTAAAAGCTGTTGGTGCCCTGCAGGCCAAATAAAAACCACTCTGTATGATTTCAGTTTTAAGAAGACAATCATCATCGAAGCAGTTAACTAAATTTAATCAGGATCCAGCAGATGAGCAGGCGAATGACAATGATAGTGAAGAGAATGTGGTTATGAAGCCTACGCAGTGAGTATCCTAGTTACAAGTTATTAATTAGTAGCTGCAGTGGGTGCAGGCAGGGGGCAGGTGCAGTTACTTGTGCACGAATGCAGGTCTAGTTGCAGGTATGGAGGTCAGATTGAGTGCCTGCATGTTTGTGTAAGCGCAAGTGCATAGGTTAGTGCATTGGCAGTTTCAGGTTTAAGGTTCAGAGGAGCTCCCTCTAAATATAGATATTTTTGAATAGCAACATCACCATGACATTTTGAAAGACACCCCAGAACTAAATGCTCTGGCTGAAGAACCCTATAAAATTCACCAGAATAAATGTTAAGGCGAGCTGAATATTGCAACTGGCTCTCAGATTGTCGATGCGATGTAGAAGCGAGTGAGTGGGTATTATGAATTGGATTGGGTATTTGAAATTAGGCCGTGAATACTGTAACAAAACACTGACTTGATTCCAACCTGCTCCACTATATAGGTCACACAAATTCTTTCGCCGAATAAGCTTTGGGCGAAGTTCGTCTTCAAAGTGCAGGTACTGTATGCCTAGCATTGTAAGTCTATATTCCTATCTGCACAGCACACATCTCACATTCATTATTGTGATGTGCTGATCCAATTGATTCCATCATGAGTTCCTGATTATCAAGACATCACAGACGATGATTGATTCTTATGTTAGTCCCCTGCCTCACAATCAGATCAGACACTGCCACCCCATCACCATTAATAAGGTTTTTATATATTTACACCAAACTTATCAACGAGCGTCTATGCACGCCTTGTTGTTAAATCGAGCTGGAGAGGTGACTTGGTATAGTGACGTTATATCGCTGTTTAGTGGAGAGCATATTGGGCGGAGAGCAAAAGTTCCAGATAGCTTTCCTTTGTAACCTATAACGTAATGTACTCCCTGAGGCACACCATGGACAATCTTGGAGAGCGTTATCCGTGTACAGGGAGATGACTTTAGCTTATGCAATGAAAAGAGAATGTGGTGCTTTGGACATTGAGATTATCCCTACTTCAAATACTTCATCAGGGTTTTGTATATCATTATTTCGGTGGCCCATCATCTAATACATGTATTTTACCAGTGTAGTGTACATGTTATCCATAACGCACCATTTTCTTGTAGATTAACTGACCAACACAGAGCTGCTATTCGCGTCATTCGAAGAATTAAATACTTTGTGGCAAGACGAAAGTTTCAGGTAAATTTTGATCACTGCCTCCCTCGCCGTTTTTGAGGCAGTCAATTTACATACAGCACTTTCTCGATAATAGACCTATTCTCAGTACCTCGACGATAGTCACTGACTAAAGCCCTAATTCTCATCCAAAGATATTGAAGTAACATGGAGTTTAGAAACCTATTTTCACATCGCTTCTAACAAAGGAGTTATAATGTATGTATAGTACGACTGGCTATGAATCCTGCGTAAAGAGTAGACAACTATTAATTTCTTTCGAAAAAAGTTTAGCGCTGTCAAATTAATTTGGAGTTGCTTACCCTTCAACAGTGGAAGGCCTACTCGTGAAAGGCTGATAAGCTTTAGTTTAATTTCACTCACGACATCACAACACCACTTGAGGACTTCCTGACCCTGTCATGATGGATCGTTGTAGCAATAACAGTAAATAATTGTCTATTTCTTGCCTTTACAGCAAGCAAGGAAGCCATACGATGTCAGAGACATCATTGAACAATACTCACAGGGTCATCTCAACATGATGGTGCGAATTAAGGAGCTGCAGAGGCGACTCGACCAGACCTTGGGTAAGCCAGGTAATGGCCTCCCGACCTCTGAGAAAGACAGACAGAAATCTACGATTACTTCCCGACTAGTTCGAGTTGAGGATAAGGTACGCAGCAAAAGGTTTCTCTTGACAGAGATTTGTGGGTGAAATAGGAACGGTTCCCACAATACCTTTTTGGCCTATCTATTCTTCCCATTATTATTCCCTGTGCAGTCTTGGGGGTTGTTCTCTGATTAACAGGGAGACTTTAGCTCAGAAGTGAATTGAGGCTGGATTTATCGGTCTCAATTCAAGCACCCTAACCGCCGAGCTGTCACGTTATACTTTGAGTGCCTTTGGGTTTAAAGATACTAATTGGATGGCCATAGCTTAATGGATAGAGCGCTCGGCTCAAGGTCGAAACATCCTGAGGTCAAGCCCTAGTTATTCGGAGGGTCCACTGTGAATTGAGCTATCCACATAATTCCCAGCTCTTACTGCCCCACCAAGCTATAGGCTTAGGAGTGGCCGAATGGAAAAATGGAAAAAAAATCAGAAAACAGAACAGAGGCTGGTTGCCTGATTTTGTAATTGGTGAATTGCAGGTCAATCGTATGGATATGAAAATGGATCAAACTATTATAATGCTCAACGCTATAGTTAAAAGGCTTGAGGAAAGAGATTCTAATGAACCTTTAAGTAATGGTCACACTCAGTCAGCCATCACCTAGGAGTGAAATACGAGGTTAACTTGTCTATAATTTGAGAGTCTCTGTTGATAATATTTATTTCAGAACACGTGAGGTATTCTACTCGTCTTATTTTTGCCATATTAGGTATTGCACTTATTCTATTGGAAAAAAACCTTTTTAAATCACATTTGAATATGCAGTTTCAGTACCATTCAAATGATAGAAACGAACTCGAGTATCGATTCAGTGATGTACCGACTTCGCTCCTTTTATGGCAGGTTCATTCTCAGGCCATTGCATTATTCACTGTGCGTATGATGTACTATAGCTCTGCACAGAATGATAATGCAAATTATTAGAATGTGACTATTATACTCATTCCAAACTGATAAAGAATAAAATGATGAAGATTGGATTGTCTTGGCTAATGTGATCTGACTGGCTCATATTCTTGGCTATTTAGTGATCAGTGCTATTCCGGCTAGTCTCAATATTTATTACATGTATTTCATTGTTCTACACTTGCACTTGGCACACCGCTTAAGCCTCAAGATTTTAATCACAGGAATCATCGGGATCGGGATGCTAAATAGAGGGGGTCGATCTTCTCTATGGGGGACACGGTGAGAGCAAGAAATCTCCCAATGACTCACTCAGGGAAGCGCTGAATGAAATATAGAGTCAGTAGGCCATTTTCTGCCCCACTCTTGACAGCTATTCCCATAATGCCCATATTCTAGCTCAAAACACAAATAAGCATCATTACGAGGTGGAACATTGGTACGGAGCCGCTCACTTGCATGTCTGATAATTAGTGAAAAACAATTATTTACCCGGCAGCTTTACCATGAGAGCAAAGAGTTATACGAGACAAAATACAAATATTTTATGAATGTTTGAATATTCTAGAAGCTACAACTAGTTGGGATTTCAACCTCTCTATTATTGCATGGCTATATGTATCGTTATATATCGCTCAAATAGCACTGAAATGTGACAAACCCGGGAGTTGGAATTTTATGAGTAAGCCTTAGGTGGCCTATATATAGGGTGGTATGCCTTCGTCTCAATTTTCACAGCCGTTATGAAGTATCTAGCATTCAGGTCCGCATTAGATAACCTATGTTAGGCTGCGGTGAAAATATTTGGCTTTGTAATGATACAATCTCAAGAGTAAAAGGAATTCGTATTGCCACGGCTACTAGAAATAATAGTGTTAATGTGTGATCGGGTATAGACACATGGTCTCAAAGCAGCGATCAATCGTGGAAGCATGACTTGATGAGGATTTATCACCAGCTATGAATATGACCACTGATCACGCTCATGAAGTAGCTGATGAAGAAGTAAGTAAAAGTCCTAGCACTGGTTGTTACGCTCGGTTTATATTCTCTCTCTCCTAGCACTGGTTGTTACGTCCTAGCACTGGTTGTTACGTCCTAGCACTGGTTGTTACGCTCGGTTTATATTCTCTCTCCTTGTCGACAATCGACGGTGATCCCACTGTAGATTAAATATCGTGGATGGTGCACACCATATGACAGCTGACGAGGCATAGAATATTCGAGGGGAGCTCTAAATTATGCGATGTGCAGAGATGTGATTTAATCACATAATCATCAAAAAGTGAAATTTTTTGGATGGAAATCTGTTCCAACCAAGGATTGACTTGTATGGAGTCAATCAAACTTCTGTTTTTGAGCGCGCATTTGTCGAGAGGTTTTGGTTGACTAACCATAACCGATTGTGTGTTAACCGACTATTCAAATTTCATCCACTGACCAGGGATTTGCTAAATTCACAACCTCTTTTAGAAATATGATTTTGTCACCTTGAGGACTTGGAGTTTACGTGAGAAAATCTCAATTCTAGAGATTTCATAGCTATGTATGGCTGCTGTTGTCGACTCACCTATTTTTGGCAAACCTTCCTGGGATAATGGTCGACGGTGGGTCCCCAACAGCACCCAGGATTTTTATTGACTGGCTGTTCTTTCAACAAGGGCTAACAGATTATGTGGTGTGTTACTGAACCACTGGCACCACTATGTATGAGTCCATATAACACTTGACCAATTAAAGGGTCTTTCAATTCGAAGGATAAAATATTTAAATAGTCGACTGCAAGACAGAGATCGCCTTAGTCTTTCAGAAATCAGTGTACGCTATTGGTCTGTATTATCTGCCCATGACACATAATCTATTACTTCCTTTATTTACAGTCAGCCATTCATGATATATTCCACCACGATGATTCTAAACACGGGCATATAACTCTGGCAGTAAACTACACCTTACTCTGTATAATGGTACTGGGACTCATAGGAAACGCTCTCAGTATCTCTGTATGGTCGAGGCCGAGAATGCGGACTGGTAGAATGGCAGTTTATATGTTATTCTTAGCCGTGGTGGATACATTTACTCTTATCTCAGGATTCATAGCTCAGGTCTTACCCGAATTATTTAAAATCGAGCTAAGAGAGACAATGGTTGGATGTTATATGGTTTATTTTGTGCTTGGATTTTCTGGATGTCTCTCCGCTTGGACTTTGGTCATAATGACAGTCGAGAGGTTCATCGTTATAGCGATTCCATTGACCGCCGGAAATTGTCTCGCCAAAGCCAAGATAGTATTGCTTCTACTAGGCATAGTGGTATTGAGTGGGTCAGTTAACAGCTCACTTATATTCATGAACACTTGGGAGGTAGAAGACAAACATTGCATCATCAATGAGGTATGGGGAGATAATGCCAAACTAGCAATCTTTACTCTTTATAGCCCTTTTCCAGTTATAGTCCTGCTTGTGCTCAACATGGCGATTATAATCAAGATGAATCGATTTGAGAACAAAATCGGCAGGAACCGCGATAGTATAAACTCCATTATGAAGAACGCTAGTAGGCGTTCGAGTGTAGATATCAGTTTGGAGATACCAACAACCTGCACAACTCTGTCAGCGACAGTCAGCGGTACATCCACACCTGATCATCAGTGTCAGTATGATCATATGGGTAGTAGAACTAGCCGGTCTAACTCCATAGAAATGATTGATACATCTATGAAAAGACGATTAGCCAAGAGACGCCATAGCCTCGGAGTTGTCATCGATGCAATAAAACGTCGCTATGACAACATGACGGAAAAGAGTCATCGTATACGGAATAAGCGAATGACGATAATGCTACTAACAGTGACGTTTAGTTATTTTATACTGACAACTCCCTACACGCTATCGATCTACATAATATTAGGGTATGCATTGAGTGAACACGATCACAAACAGCTGGCTTCTGTGCAATCTAATGTATATCTTGCCCAACATTTTTTGCAGATATTTTTATGTTTAAATCATAGTATAAACATTGTATTGTACTGCGGGGTAGGTAGCAGATTTCGCCGCGAGTTTAAAGCCATGTTTACACAGACGAGAAAAAAATCCCTCTGTAATTTGTCCATCACAAACTCAGGAACACCGGTTGGAGTCAGTCATGAGGTCATAGGGGACCGGTATGTTACTGACTCAGTCTAGTTGTGCAAACTTCTATAAGATTTATTGTTATATGTTCATGGTTATAATCATAAACTATTTTGCTAAATTTCTTGTGCCCAATATATCACAGAGGAATTATGGCTTAGTGGTCAGAGGGGGGTAGAGAATACAGCCTGTGTGCAGCGAGTCGAGTTCTAATCCCGTGGTATACGTAGTATACTACCTTTGACACAATCATCTCTATGTATCAGAACATTATCCATTATTGAAATCAGTGCGGTTAGGCTATATACAGACAAAGCATGCCTGCTATGATGAGTGTATCAGATGTGTGTTCTCGTTCAGTATGAAGGCCTGGCCGCGAGACTGTGCATCATATTTCCCACCCTACCCTGCCGCTACAATTTATGGTGGTTACTAAAACACGTGATTTGTGTGCAGTGAGTTGCGAGTTCAGATCTCAGAAAGTCACTGGTGTAGCGGGATGGACATCTGGCCTTATTTTCCTACTGCGCTCTGCATGACAAAGTTTCCTTGGAGTTTACCTCACAGATTCCTACAGGGACTAATAATGGAGTAAAAATGGATTCCTTCACTAGGGGATGTAAGAAAGACTGAGTATATTGGCACTGTAACTCGGTGTCAATATACCCAGTCTGGATTTAATAGGCGAGTGGCATCAGGGGGGGGGGCACCCGACCATCGAAGACATGGTTCCAAAGATAAATTGTGTGAGTTGTACGTGTGCACAGAGAAAAGCCTGAAAATTGATAAAGATACGGACTGATAACAAAGGAGTAGGCACGCTGTGATGTATACATGTAACGTGCCCACTCGTGTTATCGTAACCGCACTAGACACTATATTTATTTGAGTAATCGCATGAGTTTGACTGAGAGCATCACCTGCAAGCTGTCATTCGATATTCAGCTCTCCGATAGAAGATTGTGTAAAGGAACACCCGGAGTAGACGACTAAGAATCCCATGTCAAAATTCTAATATTCCTAAAGCTGATAGCTGAGGCTATACTTTCATCCAGAAGTCAGCTTACAATGTCATACATTGTAAACTGCATGTCGACCAAACAACACTCCTTAAAATGTAATGTGATATTGTCCAATGTTCGCTAAACCCAGGCTTTTCTTACGAGGTTTCCTAGTGCTATTGGAGGTCACTCTGTGCGTATTAATAGACAGCACATTGTTGCACTAAACGTACAGCTTTTCCAAAATTTGTAACATTCTTTGCAAAATTTCTTGACGAAGATAGGATACTCAAATGACCATTACATTGAAGGATACCATATCAAAAAAATAAAACAGATCTTTTGGCACACAAAGGTTCTTTTTTACACGAGGAAAGTCGGCGAGTCGGCTGAAGTTTCCCCTGAAACCAAGGGTTTAAAAGAGGGCTTTATCTTTCTACGGCACTCTCTTTTAAAGGCTTTAGCAAGGATTTCTTTTCGAGTGGTTTTGTAAGATTTTGAGCTATAAACCATAGCAGGACTCCGTTCAGTTAACAAATACAATTTTATCTTAGCAGCTCATCCCACAGCGCAGCTAGAAGCTGCACTAGCCAGTGGCAAATGACTAGAATTGCTGTGTACCGAGTGAACTATGGACTATTTTGGTACATAAAATGACTCCTGATTGTTGCAGATCACATAGTGACTTAACTTTTTAGATTGATCGATCATTTATTTTTCTCCATTCGCCCAGCCGATATTGGCTTTTTATTGAATCCCAAGCAGGAGTCGGGCATTTCATAAAAGCAGACTAGCTCAAAATTATTGGTTGAGAATTTTTAGACGAGGAAGTTATAAATACCCCTTATGACCAGTAAGTTGGTTATCATTCACATCGATCTAAAGGTCATCTGAGCTTATTTCTATATTTAAAAATCTATATGATAATACAATGCGCTTGGCTTGCCTATCAGCTAGTGAACTCTTCTGGAAACATCTGTATATTTTACTGATGACCCGGACCAAAAGCGATTTCTAAATGTGAGTTGTGGTGTATTATTTATTTTTAATGGTAGCTAGAGACAGGGTCGAGAATAGTATCTTCCAAACAACGGTATATAAAACTGACTTTTAAAAAACACAATCACATTTAGTTTGCGATATATGTATAAATAAACATAGGCAGTGTTCTGCCACTAATTTCCCAGTAGGGATCAATTGACTGGCCCAAGGTCTATAGCCACTGGGAAATGCATCATCTTTATTTCAGCTTCACTGGACACCATTGGTGCATGGTTCAGCTGGAGGCACACCTACAGCAAAAATGTCATATTTTTAATTACCTGGCTTCCATTCATCTTGAGTTTTGAGAGACTATGGTCTGGCTAAAAGATCTTGGTTGGTAAAACAGAAGTTAACAATGTGTGTCAAACCCTCTCTACTAGGGAACTGCCGGATTCCGTGAAAACCAATGTACCTCTAGACTAAGTGAACAGGCCTAGGAGGTTGGTGGTCAATTAATACCAAAGTTTTATCTCTTTTATGCACCGAGCCACCTTAAACTCCACAACCAGTGCAGGTGAAGGGAATGACGGGCCTTTAACAACTATGAAATAATCCTGACCTTTATCTACTGGTTGACTAGTTGTGCGGCTTCAATACCATCACCGTAGAATTAACTGAACCCACTTCTGTACTCAGGATATTCCACGACTAGCAGTGATTACCAGTATTTCGATTATATGACAATTATTGAATTATAAGAGCAGAAAGTTGATATGAGAATTCTTCTCAGGGAGGTATGCTGTGACTCTTTGATATCTGAACCTTGATTTATCAGTGGCAGTTATTTGCAGTTTCGCCCATATAAGGCAATTTTGTGTAAGAAAATACTCGAGTCATTGCCCTGCTGGAAAGTCTTTGTACCGGGGGATACATTGTACTGAGTCAACACCTGGGCTTTTATTCGTGACAACGAACGCTTTCTTTGAGAAAAGAGATGAGTATGCACTAGTGACCACCTAACATTGATGGGTTCCAATTTCTCGCAGTTTTAAAAACAGCAATTACTTGATCTTCTGGACAATAGATGAAATCCATTTCGGTCGCGAAAAAATCGAGCACGCGAATGCACCTGATAACTCGTGTATTCTCAGGAGCATATTTTATTAAAATTTCACGTAAGTAGATAGAATGTCGAATATTTCCAAAAGGAGGCTAAGAAATAAAATGGCTACTCACCCTTACTAATTTGGTGTTCTCTGGAACTTGGACTGAACACTTGACTCCTATTTTACTACCGTGATTATAATGCAGAAACCTGGGAAAGACAAATATAGACCATGAGTCAACACAAACGGCCATCTGATGTATAGAGTGAGATTTTCTAGTGTAGGCCCATTACAATTGACTCGGAACTGGTCATAAAAATCCCCAAACCTAAGCGAATCAGCCACAAAAAACATAACTGAAATCATCACAACCGGGTACAAAAAAGGCAGGAGTTGTGTGATTTATTTATTTTACCAACTTAGGCTTTGGGTGAATCAGTAGTCAGTAGTCAGTAGTCAGTAGTCAGAAGTCAGTAGTCAGAAGTCAGTAGTCAGTAATCAGTTAGTTGGTAGTCAGTTGCGATTGAGTGCTGATGATTTGATCGTGATTGCACACAGGATCAGGGATGACTGCGATTGAAATGCCCCTGCGTGTCAAACTCACCCCAAACCAATACGGCGAACCACCGACATTACTTACTGCTCTACAGCAGGGTCTGAGTCGATAGAGTCGTCCAATGAGAATGCATCATTTTTCGGTTCGAGATTAAACTCAACGTCTGGTAGCTGTATGGAAGCCGTACTGAGTTCACTGTCATTATCACTGCTCAGGCTGAACTCACAGTTAGAGAGCTGGTCCGGGTTACTGACACTAAGCACCAAGTCACATACCTGTACGTGAGAGAAAGTGTTCTAATGATAAGCCTCATTTATGACCTCACACAGAGACAAACATTGGCAGCTTATATAATTATCTTTTGAGGTGCACCTTTTAGCATACCATGCAGAGGTCAAAGTAGATACTCTAGCACTGCCAGACCAGGCATGAATTATGTCTTCATGGGTTCAGTTAACAATCTAGTGGAGACGAAGGACAACTCTACATTAAAATCTGGAGTTATGAGCTTTTTAATACAGAGTTGTCCCCCTGGCTGGTTGATGTAGCGGATCTACCAAAACCCTACCAAAGTGCAGGTTTCAAAAGTCGAATTCGACACCTTTTGGAAGTTCAGCACGGCGTACTGAAAGATGCGCTTCCAGGTTCAGCCTTTAGAAGCAGGCATTAGGTAGCTGAGGGGTGAGGGATGAGTGGTACCCACACAGGAGATCCAGTAAAGTGAGGACACTGAGGTCCAATCCAAGCCTCACCTGTCCTGGTATGAGTTTGTAACCTGGGTGTATCCTTATCTCTGGAAGCTGCAACCTAGAGAAAGAAAATGTCAGTGAATTGAGACCGTAGCTTGTTTGCAGTGAGTACTTGCACTAGCACATCTGGGGAAAAAGGATGGCTAAAGCGCAGAAATTTTCCTGGGAAGTTGGCATGGCTCCCTCTTACTGCCTAGTAATTGTGAGATCTCCCGAGACCAGATGCGGGGCGACGACACTTCTATATTGAAGCTCGAACAGGTCAGTCTGTACTTTACATGGCATACACGGCAGGATAGTTGCGTGACTAATGCCATGATAACAGCTTTAAACATTCATTTGCCTTAGATTTTTCTTGACAATAAGTTTAAAAGCTTAATAAATACGGTAAAGAGCGGTCTTACCCAGAGAGAGCGGAAGAGGAGAGTGAGAGGAAGAAAGGGGCAAGTCGAAGTGTGACTTGAGGGTTGAGTAGGAGAGAACTAGAGTGAAGAGAGGTTACCGGGGTGAGTGAGAGTGAAGAGTGAGTGGTAGGGACAGGCGGGGAGAGAAGAGAGAGTGCGTTAGGGAGATAATTAATACGAGACAAACTAAGAGAATGGTGCAACGGAAGAATGTGGAAGGGTGATAAATTCCCAAGCCTTCAAATAAACCCCCAGAATGTATCTGGGAGTTGGGACGACGTTTGGACGGAGGTTTCCATTGCGATGAAACTCCAATGCCCTGAGATTTCTGAAACAGGCCCTATGCTTAATCGGAAAAAGAGTCTTATCCTTCTGAATGCAAGAGGCCGAGAAGGGATCCGAGCCTTGAGAACGAAGGGGTACGATAGCCTGACTTCCAGCGAATCCCCACTGAAGGTTGATCAGTTAGTCGTAGCCTTGAATGACTTCTTTGTACATGAAGAGACTTCCAATGTCAAAACAAAGACTTTTGTGAGTGTTTCACAATTAACCGGGGAACATAATTGTAGTTATCTTAGGAGAGTTGAGGAACTTTCCCATGAGTTGCCTTACTTTAAAGCTAAGCCCGAGTATTCAGAGCAGACTGTTAGTCTTAAACACTGCTCGAGAGGAAATGAGTACAGCCATTGCTACTAATGGCCTGAAAGATTATGCCTTATGAAGGACTTGCTAGGCAAGAAAGACTTAGACTGGAAAAGCCTGGAAGCAACGTTGCTAAGCTGGGGAGTAGCGGAGGAAAGCAGCGCGCTACTGGAACAGCCTTTGTCTGCCATGATCAAAGAAGAGATAGCTGAGTTCAAGCGGAGAGATTATGAATCGCGTAAGTGCTGTAGCTGCAACCAGCCTGACCATGTTTCCTCCCAGTGTCCTACCATACAATGTTACAAGTGTAGAGGTAGAGGACACCTAGCAAGGGACCGTAACGAACATAGCCTTCCCAGGGAATACGACGGGTATTCCAGAGGTCACAATAGTAGCCTTTCCTGACGTAGACCGGGTAGCCTCCCTCGGAATAGGTTTCAAGATCGTAGCCTTTCCCGCAGCCGATATTACTGACCCCGGGAGAGCAGCCGTAGTAGAGATGGAAGCCTTAACAGAGACTATCGTAGATGCGAATGTAGTCGTGAGAGACCACCTAGGTCTAGAGAGAATAGCTTCAGAAGGCATGGGGCTATAGTGCCTTACAGAAGAGAGGGGAATATGCCTTTCTCTAAGTAACCGCCTTTCTTATGAACCCATAAGCCTTCGGCGGCGAAACATTCTGCGCGACCCCTGCCCAGGGAGGTAAGTCTTAAAACAAACAAAACAGAAAACAAAAGAAAACAAACAAGAAAAAGGGCATGTGAGATCTCCCAAGACTGGATGCGGGGCCGCGACCGGATGCGGGGCCGCGATCGGATGCGGGGCCGCGACCGGATGCGGGGCCGCGATCGGATGCGGGGCCGCGACCGGATGCGGGGCCGCGACCGGATGCGGGGCCGCGACCGGATGCGGGGCCGCGACCGGATGCGGGGCCGCGACCGGATGCGGGGCCGCGACCGGATGCGGGGCCGCGAT
>Ga0224501_10002391_pt1 | contig 14748 bp, 16 predicted proteins | sample SF_Oct11_sed_USG_4_FD_169105 | JGI IMG/M metagenome (GOLD analysis project Ga0224501, IMG submission 169105) | Sediment microbial communities from San Francisco Bay, California, United States - SF_Oct11_sed_USGS_8_1 | ecosystem: Environmental > Aquatic > Marine > Sediment | place: USA...
TATCCCTGTCTTTATTTTATGCTTATCTGCTTTAATTCCTGCAAGTGAAAAATATTCGTTTCCAATTGAAAGAAGCGATATCAGAAGACAGCTCATTATTGGCGGAGAACAGAGGCGAAAAGCTTTGTGGTACATTTATCAGCTTCAGTACAATGACCTGCTCAGAAGCGGTGTGATGTATTTATTTAAAAGCTCTAACTATGATGATCATCGAGCGGTTATAAAAGTTCTTCAGGCTTACGGAGAAAACCTTGAAAGCCACCTGCCTGACTGGCATAATATTCTGGACCAGTACATGAGATACGACCTTCCTGAAGATATCCTTAAAGAATGCTTTGAGCTGATTTTATTCTGGCAGGAACAGAAAATGTCAGATACTCTTTCCCGATTTGGAAGGCATCCATCCATGCAGGTGCGATTCGCACTATTTGATACTGCTGCAAAAATGGAGAATGATGTTATGATGCCGGTTTTTATCCGTCTTTTTAATGAAGAAAGGCCGATTTACCGGATGTATGCGCTTGAAGCAACCAAACGGATGCAGGACAAAAGGCTTCTTCCGTTCATGGTGAAGCTTCTTGACGATGAGAATAAGTCGATTCGCATTTATGCCATGGAGGCTCTTGCTTCAAACGAAAAATATACGGATTTTATCTTACGCCGTTTCAGTCTTGATAAAAATAATGAGGTAAGGGCCCGTGTGATTCAAATGGTAGCGCAGCATCAGTGGCGAAAGCATACCTATATGATTCACAGAGGGATTTCCGATCCTTCCGCCACAGTCCGAAGAGCTGCTTTTTTATCCGCACAATTGATGAAGGATCTTCATTCTGCAGTGTATATTTCAAATCAGCTTGAAACTGAATCAGATGAATCATTAAAAAATACTGGACTGGATTTTTTAATGTCTGTAAAAAACGGCGGGGGCGGCAGTGGAATATCCGAAATTTTGCTGAATGATAAAAATGAATCTCTCAGACTTAAAGCGGCTCTTGCCGCAGGCGTTACTTTTGAAAAAAATACTGCAAAAGCGCTGATTGAATCAATTGAAAAAGAAACATCACAGAAAATCCGTCTGGAAATCGTCCACAGTATGGGGAATATGAAAAATACTATTTTCCTTTCAGTACTTCAGAAGATATTTCAAAACCCGGGTGAAAATTTTGAAGTTAGAGTCCAAGCTTTGAATTCAATGATAGAAATTGATTCAGCATACGGAATCAAGATTTTACAAAAATCTAAAAAAAATATTAAAGATCCAATCCTCCTTAAGCAAATGGAGGCAGTCTACAGACAAAAACAGCCTTGAAAGAAACAGATTTTTTAATCTTGTATGCAGTCATAAAATGAATAAGATATTAAAACAGATGTATTTAACCGATAATTGAAGAGCTTGAGGTCATAAATTGGCAGAAAATGAGAATACAGACAGCTCCGTAGATGATCTTTTTGAAGATATACTTGCAATGAATTCTGAACTATCCGAAGATCAGAATTCAACTGATAAGGATACGCCATCCATTGAAACTTCTGATTCAGATCCAGCAGAAACCGTTCAGAAACAGAATGTAGCAAATCCGGAACTGGATCACACAAAACCAAAAAGAAAGAGAAGAGATCCTTTCAAAGATATGGATCAGGTTTCTTCCAGCGAGGCAGCGTTAAAGTCTCGCGATCTTGCCAGCCGGTCAGAACTGAAAAAAATTCAGAAAGCAGGAGTCCGGCTTGGCGGCAAGAAAGTTGTTACAGACGATGTAAAAAAACTCAAATCGCTTGTTGAAGATCCTGACATTCCAGATGGTGAAATAGAAAACTATTACAGAGAACCGGTTCGGATTGAATATTATATTCCTAAAGAATCCAGGTTCAATGTAGAAACCAGACATCTCTACATCCCTCTTCTTGATCCGGAAATTCAGGATCCTGATCAGTTTCCATTCCTGAAAAAACACATGGATGAGGATGCATTTTTTGATCTCATAACTGTTATGAATGATAACCCGGGAAAAATTTCAGATATTATTGATTCCTACGGAAATATCATGAACTTATATGAAACCAATTCCCGCCTTTACAGAGAGATGGACGAAAGTCCTGAGGAAAACCTGAAAAAGATTTTTTATCTTTGCGAAGTCCTCCTTGAGTATGAACCAACAATTGCAGCTCTTGAATTTCTGGGGCCTTTTCAGACCTGGAATTTGAACTGGCTGATTCGGAATATGAATTTACGTTCTATAGAATTTGCGGCATCGGACAAAACAGTTTCCTATTTAATTAAGATGCGGAATATTTACTGGGAAGAAAATCATCTGGAATATGATGAAAAATTCGAAGTACTTGCCGCTCTTTTTTATGAACAGGCGTATCCGAACCGGGGATTGACCTATGAAAAAGAGGATTATTTTTTTGATATTTTTGACAAAAAAAGATTTTAGGATTTACTGTAACAATATCTTAAGGAAACGATCAGGACATGATTTCAGAAAGAAATGTAATTCAGGAAAAGAAAGAAGATTTACGTGAATTTTTTATTACGCCAGCTTATCTCGAGGCAATGAAAAGCCGTTCCAGAAAATGGGACAGTTCTTTAATCCGGGAGCAGATACAGCTTTTCAGAAAAACAATCTCAGATTATCCTGAAGTAATTGAAATTCTTGAAAACGAACTTTACAGAAGAGAACTGGAAGCTTTGCGAAAAGAAATTCAGAAAAAAAGAGAAAATGAGATTCAGAGATTGTATATGGATTATGATAAAGATTCTGATTTCGCAGAAATTATCCGGATTGAGCTTGCAAACAGAAAACTGCGTTGATTTTAATGAGCGACACAGAACTTCATGCGCATCTTTACGGATCTCTTCTGCTTGACGACCTTTATTATCTTTACTCCCGGAATAAACCCCGCTGGAGCATTTTTACCGAGTCATTTAAAAAATCATATTTTTCTGATCCTGATCTGAGCGGACTGTTTGAAAAATCAGATCATTCGAGAAAACGTCTTGAGAAGTATTATTATTATCTTTCGTCGGGAAATTTCAGCAGGTTTCAGACATCATTTGATCTGGTGATAGCGCTTTCTTCAACAGAGCCGGAAGAACTTCAGGAAATTTTAAAACGCGTTTCCGGACGAATGAAGGGATATTCAGAACTTCGGATGCTTTTTTCTCCTTTTGATCCGCCGGAAGCGTTTTCTGAAAAGGTAGGCGCTCTTTGCGAAGCCATTGCATCAGAAAACAGAGTTAGGCCTTTGGATGCCCCTTTAAAACTGGCCGTTTCTTTAAATCGAGAAGAAGGTCTTTATCAATCCCGCTATGGAATCTTAAAGCATCTGCAGTCAGTGAATCCATCCGTGAAGAAAGAACTGACTGCAATTGATTTTTGCGCGAAGGAAGAAGGATTTCCGCCTTCTGAAAAATATTCATTTGTACAGAATGTTTTAAAAGAGAATGAAGCTTTTCCTGAATCGTCTCTGGCTGTACTTTACCATGTTGGAGAGAGTTTTTCAGATAAAAGCGTTGAGTCTGCATCCAGATGGGTTCTTGAGTCTGCTCTAATGGGCTGCCACAGACTCGGTCACGGAATTGCCCTCGGAATTGATCCGTCCCTGTATTCAGGGCGCAATATTAAAGAGCATAAAAAAGAGAGAATAAGCCATATTGAGTTTTTATTTCAGTATGAATGTGAATTAAAGGATTTTGGATATTCGCTGAATCTGGATGAATTACAGGCTGAAAGAAACACAATTGAGAAAATGCCAGAAGATGAAGTCATCATACATTATGATGACAAAACAGTAGAGAAAACGCGGATTTTTCAGAACTGGGCCATGGAAAAAATTAAAAAAACAGACAGTGTAATCGAAGTCTGTCCTACATCAAATCAGAGAATTGCAAATATTAAAGTTCATGATCTTCCTTTATGGAGATTTATTGAAAACGATCTGGATCTGGTCATTGGTTCTGATGATCCCGGGATTTTGAAAATTTCCCTTGAGGATGAATTCGTTCTGATTCAAAATGAATTGAAAAAGAAAAATCTGGATGAAAAAATTTTGGAAGGCTTTGTTAAGAATGCTGAAAAGTCAATATCAGAAAAATTATCAAAGAGATTAATTTAGGATTCTTCTCTTTCGATGTATTTACCCTTACCGCGGGCAACAATTTTTCCAATTTCGTTTTCAATTTCAGCCCGGTTTTCTACAATTCGCCGATTCTTTTTTACAAACCAGCCTCTCAGGTGCAGGTTTTCATCAACCGTTGCAGGCTGAAGGTATCGGATGGTAAGTTCACCGGTTACTGTATCAAAGTTCATCGCCTCATTAATTCTTGACATAATTTCGTCGAGAATAATTGAAAGGATCCCTGGATGAACCTTATCCTGTTCACCCTGAAATTTTAAGGGGCATCGGTACTCGCCATAGACAGTTTTTGTGTCTTCATCAAACATAAGTTTCAGCTGAAGACCGTCTGGATTGTCCTGACCGGAACCGAAACTGAGATTACCGTTTTTTAATGACATGTACAGACATGAAATAGGAGATTGGCCGGTATGTCAAGTAAATTTCAAAAGGTTGATCATTCTTCCTTTGCTCCAAAATTGCAGAATTTCAGATGTTGGTAATAATTGACAGTACTGAAAAAATCAGAAAGATTCTGTTCTATATAAAGTTATTCGAATATTTTCGCTCCAGTAGTTTTCATGAAGACCGGCTTTTACAAGAAGTCTTGCAAGAAACATTTCCGCTTCTGGAAGGATGTCCCATACAGAAGGAAGAAAGGTCGCTCTACGATGATTTTCTTCGATAATTAATCCGCTAACCCCCGGCTGAAGAGTCTGGATGAGATGTTCTCTACCTTCATTCGCCGTTTCATGAAAATCATATAGAAGAGAGATTTCAATTTTTATTAGATTTAATTCTTTTTCGGTTAATTGAGGAAATCTGGGATCTTCCATAGCGCTTGAGAATGCATTGTCTGAAATATCGGAAATTAAATCTTTCTGAGTTGATAGCGAACCAATACATCCCCGGAGTTCATGATTGATTTTTAATGTAACAAAAGATGGAATGATCTGCTGATAGATCCCCTGTTCCGCAATCTTTTCTGGTTTTAATTTTGTTCCTGTTTGGACAGCGTTTGTGATGCTGTTTTTTGCCAGTTCCAGTAAATATCTTTTCACATTTTCAGTAAGTCCAGGGATCATAATTTTTTCCTGCTTCAGAGAAGTGTTTGTTGAGTTGATGGATTCTAAAATATACCTTATGAATGTTTATAAAAGATAAAAGAACCGTATCCGACCACGCTTGATCTGCTTCCGCTGACATCTCCAGAATTTTGCAGAACCAGGGTTTTTACTTTGAGCCCTGCCCTTTTTGCATATAAAAGGAGACCTTTGATGGGTCTGGATCCGCATGCCTGTTCTGATTCCAGGGAGAAAGGATCAAGGGCTTCAATAGAATTTGCAGCATTCCTGTCTAAATTTTTTGCTGTTTCATAACTGTTGTAATGACTCAGATCAGAGCTGACAATGATCAGATCAATTTTTCCCGACGTAAGATCAAACAGTGTCTGGATTTGTTCTTCATCTGCATTTCCTGCAAGGACGGGTATGATTTGAAAGGATGTAAAAAGCCTCTGAAGAAAAGGGAGTTGAACTTCAATACAATGTTCATCCTTATGTGCTTCATCATTGATGCTGATAAAAGGCAGTTTCACCAATTCAGGATAAAGCTCTTTATTAACAGAAATTTTTCCAAGAGGAGTTACAAATGCATCGCAGTCGGGAATTGCAAGACCATTTACATAAACTCGGTGTGCAGGTCCGATGATGAGTATGTTTTTGATGTCTAACTGTTTTATGGAAGTGTATCCTTTACCTGCAACTGCGCCGGAATACATATATCCTGCATGGGGCACTATGATGGCTTCCGGCAAAGGATTTTTTTTGTCTTCTCCTGAAAGATAGGAATCCACCAGATCTGCCAGATGTTTTTTTTCATCAGGATAAAAACTGCCTGCAACAGCGGATTCTCTTACAGTTTCCATACCGGTATTTTAATGGGATCAGAAATTCAGTCAATGATTTTACATGAACAGGAAAAAAGTAAGAAGAAAATCTTAAAAATATTCATGGATTTCAAAAATTAAAGTGGACATTTTCTTTTTCGCATGAAAGGATTCAGTATGGATGCGCTTCATCCTGGAAGATTTTTTCATAAGCTGGATCATGAGAGAATTCAGTGTGATCTATGTCCCAGAGAATGCAGATTAAAAGACGGACAGAGGGGGCTCTGTTATGTTCGTTTTAATCAAGGCGGAAAAATCTATCTTGGCGCTTACGGTAAAAACTCAGGTCTTGCCGTCGACCCCATAGAAAAAAAACCTCTTTATCACTTTCTTCCAGGTTCCAGAGTTCTTTCTTTCGGTACCGCAGGCTGTAATCTATCCTGCGGTTTCTGCCAGAACTGGCATATTTCACGTTCGAAAGAGCTGGACCGCCTTGCAGGAAGCGAAGATCCTGTTTCCATTGCGGAATATGCCGTCCATTCAGGCGCAAAAAGTGTCGCTTTTACCTATAACGATCCCATTATTTTCCATGAGTATGCAGTCGATACTGCAGAGGAGTGCCGGAAAAGGAATCTGAAAACTGTAGCTGTAACTTCAGGATATGTAAGTCCGGAACCGCGAAAGGAATTTTATCAATATATGGATGCAGCTAATGTAGATCTGAAAGGATTCAGTGAAAGTTTCTATAAAAATTTCTGTTCGGGCAGATTGGCTCCGGTTCTGGATACTCTTGAGTACATTAAAAACGAAACCAATGTATGGCTTGAAATTACAAATTTAATTATCCCGGATGCGAATGATTCTGAACGTGAAATTAGAGAAATGACTGAATGGATTTACGAGCATCTGGGTGCGGATGTTCCGATTCATTTTACCGCTTTCCATCCGGATTTTAAACTGATGGATAAAAAGAGAACTCCTCTGGAAACCCTGATTCGTGCAAGGAATCTTGCTCTGAAAAGCGGTCTGAAGTACCCTTATACAGGAAATTTAAGCAATCATGAAGGTGAAATGACCCTCTGTCCGAAATGCAATAAGCCTGTGATTGAACGGGACGGGTTTTATGTAAAAGAGATCCGGATGGAAAAAGACCGTTGCTTAAAATGCGGCGCAAGGATACCGGGAATTTTTTGATAAAAGATCTGGACGTCATACCTGGTTTTTAATTTCGCTGTATGAATCATGCAGGAAAGATCCCCGGACCGAAAACCCGTAGTTACCATATTTATTATAGCTTTGAATGTTGCAGTGTATGCAGTCTTAAATCTGGTTTTAATTTTTATTTATGATTATTATTATGTTGAGGATCTTTACAGAACCTTTGGTCTGATTCCCCATGATTTCTGGAATGGTGCTTGGTGGCAGCCGATTACCAGCATGTTCCTCCACGGCAATCCGGCAGTTCCTTTTTTTCCTTTAATTCATTTATTCGTAAATATGACAGCTCTCTGGAGTTTGGGTATGCCGCTTGAAAGGACAATTGGGTCAAGCCGGTATGCCTGGCTGTATTTTATTTCCGGCGCCGCTAGCTCCTTATTTGTTGTCCTGTCATCGCTTTTTATGGATGAACAAATCTACGGGATGACTGTAGGAGCATCTGGCGCTGTCCTGGGAGTTCTTGGCGGTATGGCTATTTTTTATCCAAATTCCATGGTTCTTTTATTTTTCATTCCGATGAGGTTGAGGACTGCCGCTATAGGGTTTGTGATTTTTTCCATTACAGCGCAGGTTTTTGGATTCTTTGAGATGATTTCGCATATGGGCCACCTGGGTGGTCTGCTCGGAGGAATTCTTTATACAAAATTTGTGATTGGATCAGAAATCGGCTTTTCAGAAATTCACCAGAAGGCTCCGCTTCAGAAACGTTTCATGAAAATCATCGTTAAAAATAAAGGGCAGGACTCATTTTTTGATCATCTCTCCGGAAGGCAGAAAGAAAAAGAAATCAACCCCAGATCAGACGCCGGCGCCAAACAGGATTTTCATAAAAGTGATGAATTAAAAAAATCAAAAGGAAAATTGTATTATGACCCTGAAACCGGGGAATTTTATATAAAAGAGGACTGATTTTTAATTAAAAATCGAAACTTTCCATGGCCTCATCGACATTCTTGAAAATTTCAAAAACGCCTGAAAGTTTGGTGATTTCCATAAGGTTTTCAACATCGCTATTCAAGCTTGCAAAAACCATCCTTCCCTTAAGCTCATAGGCATGCTTATGAAGGTTTAAAAAAAGGCCAAGAGCTGCTGAATTGATAAAGGGAACTTTTTTCAGATCAATGATAAATTTAGGAGCAACTCCCGGTATGATATAGGCTTCCATTTTTTCAGCCAGTTCATATTCATCCCCAGATTTGATTGCACCTTCAACTCTGACAATATTTACTTCGCCTTTTTTTGTTATCTTTACTTTCATCTCGATAGTGTAAATTGAAATGACCTGTATTTTCCCAGATTTACTCGATATCTGCCGCTGGGCATGGAAGATAAATCTACAGAAATGTCATTATCCAGGATGAAAGTATTCATAATGCAGTCATTTATGTAAAGTGAAATCTTTAATTGGATCGAGATTTTTCGTGATTTTTCAATTTTCAGATGGTAGGAATCATTGCTGGATGTAACTTCCAGAATAATGTGACCTCCTGGAAGGTCTATCAGTTCTGAAAATACGGTTAACGAGCGGGAGTCTGAAGAATCAGGGACTCCTGATTTTAAATGATTATATGATTTCTTCATAGCTGTCCATAACCTCTTTTTCTTTTTTTTCAAGGGATCTCAGCGCTCTTTTAAGTCTTCTTGCCATTGAAGATTTATTGATTCCGAAAATGATCGACAGTTCACTCAACGACGTTACAGGGAGAACTTTCTTGAGGCGGTTCTCTGTCTGTTTTTTCAAAAAAAACCATCGGCGCAGTTTTGTTTTATTCTCATTTCCTTTCTGAATTAAATAATTTAAACGAGCAGCCCTGTTTATCAGTGCGACCTGACGTGTATGAACTTTTTCCTTCTTAAGGCCGTACTGCTTTAAGAAGGCGATAGTTTTTTGGGGATTGTTGACTGTATTTGCAAGAAAATCCAATTCCTTGAGATTCAGATCAATTCCATAATACATTTTCAGAGGAAGCCTTATCTTGAGGGGAAGTCTGGACAGCTCAACATGCAGAGACTCGATTTGAATTCGATCGCCAATATTTTTTGAAGAACATGCGCTTGGGGTATTTGACAGAATGATTTCCATGCCGGTTAATTCGGTAAAATTCTGATTTCTTATTTTTCGGATAAAATTCAAAAACTCGTTTTTTAAATATCTTAAAAGAAATGCGGCAACTGGGCTGCTTTTTTTAGCTTCATATTTTTCCATGAATTTATTTGAGTTTTCATAGAAATGAAGAAAAAAATCACATGCAATATCTTCGTCGCGGCAAAGATTTTTTTTTATAAAATGAAGAATGTAGGGAGCAGCTGTTTCCATGAATTGTTTCATGTCCCGGGTTTGGCTGTAATGAAAATATGCATCTTCAACAATTTCTTTCTTCGCGTATAGTTTTTGTTCAATTGATTTTATTGTCATATATATTAATCGTTGCCAGTATTTAAATCGTACCGCCCTTTTCAATAAGCTGAATTTTTTTTTATTTACTTTTATGTCTATAATGCGATTGATGATATTATAATAAAAAAATATGTCGCATACAGATTTCTGAGAAAAATATGAGTGAAATAAATTTTATAAAAATGGCCGGTACTGGAAATGATTATGTTTATATTGACTGCCTGGATCAGGCCCAGCCAGATTTTTCCGTTCATGATATTATAAACCTGTCAAATCGGAGAACGGGGATTGGATCGGATGGACTGGTCCTTATCACTCCATCAAATCGTGGAATCGCTAAAATGAAAATGTGGAATTCTGACGGAAGTCCCTCGGGAATGTGCGGTAATGCTCTTCGTTGTATTGGTTTTTTTATTTTTAAAAAATTTGGAGAAAAAGAATTTTTGCTAGAAAGTGATTCAGGGGTACACGAAACAAAGATTCTCAAAGTTCTGAATGATTTCGAAGCGCTGGTCGAGGTGGGTATCGGAAAACCGCTTCTTGAAGCAGAACAGATTCCTTTTCTACCTGAAAAATCATACGAAAAGGGGAATCGCCAGGGACCCTTTATTTCGATTCCTGTGCTTTCAGATCAGGATAAAAAACAGGAATGGAGCGGAATTCCTGATCTTTTTGGAACATTGGTGTCCATGGGGAATCCTCACTGTGTAATATTCGTGGAAAACAGCCGGCATTTTCCTGTAAACGAAATTGGGCCCTGGATTGAAAGGCATCCTTCTTTTCCTGAAAGAACCAATGTTGAGTTTGTTACCATAGAAGAGGATGGAACTTTTTTCCAGAGAACCTTTGAGAGAGGTTCAGGAGAGACTGAAGCATGCGGAAGCGGCGCATGTGCCGTGCTGGTAGCATCTGTTCTGGAAAAAAAAGGACCTCTAAAAAATCAAATTCAGCTTCTGGGCGGAACTCTTGAGGTAGAATGGGACCGTTCAAAAGATATTGTCTTTTTACGAGGTGCTGCAAAAGAAACGTTCAAAGGATCTTTTTTTAAAGAATCTCTATAAAAAGGCCGGTTTTATAAATCAGGATGCCAGCTTGTTTCCATCAGTTTCAAATAGCTTTTCAATGCATTAACAGCTGCAGGGTTCCTTGATATGATTTTAAGAGTAACGGTATCAAGGTTCTTTGAAATTTTATATTCAAACTGATCTTTGTACAGTGTTATTTTTTTTACTTCGATGGTGTCAGAGCTTCCGGGAATGGAAAGAAGTTCAAATTGGCCTCTCATAAACCGGCGGGAAAGAATTTGCAGGTCCTGTTCCAGGTCATTAATTTTCTTATTTTTTAAAGAATCATCTATGTTGTTCTCAAGCTTATATGTTATTTCTCCACCAAAGGCATTGCTCGAATAAATTCTTTCATGAGAAATTGCAGAATCTTTTTGGGAGAAAAAAGTTCTTATAGCAGGAAGAAAAGAGTAAATAGCAAATGATAGACATAAAACAGTAACTGTCGCAATAAATGCGTATTTTAATTCAGAAATGCTGTTTTTCAGGATCTTGTCTGTAGTTTCTCCCATTTAATTCTCCGTGTAGATGGTTCCTTTTTTTATATTATTATAATTTCATTTGTTTTAGAATATAATAATATATTAAATCCGACTTAATTGTTTTTTCTGTATTTTTTTGATGAATTTTCGCCGTAACCGGTACGGTAAATATCAATTATTTTTTTTACTCTGGAAAATGAATCGATCAGACAGCTTTTGCATGTGTTATTTTGAAAAAGCTTGTCAAATTTCTTGCCGCAGATCCTGCATGTTGTTTCGCCACCGGTATAATATTTGTCTATCATTGCAGCAGCTCTCCCCGGCGATGAAATATTTCCCGGATGTTCCTGTATCCCACTTTGTAAATTTTCATTCATATAGTCCTCAAAAAGCTCCTTTTGCTTAAAAATGATGCAATGCCGATAATTTTTTTGATTCGGATGCATGGGAGAGTTTGCGATTATTTGAAAGGTTCTCTGGCCGGTCAAAACAAAAATAGCGTGAAATAAAAAAAATGGAGAAAAAAAAATTAGGAAAGAATTATATAAAATATATAAAGTAATTTTCCACAGATGTGGAGTGAATAAGTAATAATACCAGGATATAAAAAAATCAGATATTATTTTTTTTACAATTCCACGATTCTTGAGTAATTTTGATTTATTTTTTCAGGCCCCGGGAAATATTGGCCGGATGCATCTTCTTAAGACGCCCCTGAACGAACGGCATAAATCTCTTGGAGGGCACATGGTGCCTTTCGCAGGATGGGAAATGCCTGTTCGCTATGCATCTATTATTGAAGAATATGAGTCTGTGCGAAAGCATTCCGGTATTTTTGATGTTTCGCATATGGGGGAATTGGCCGTCAGAGGCCCGGGGGCGAAGAAGTTTCTTGATGGCCTTACATGCAACAGAGTTTCTGATCTTGAAAATGGCCAAATTCATTATAATGCGGTGCTGAATCAGGCCGGCGGTCTTGTTGATGATATCACAATTTATAAAATTTCTGATGATGACTACTTTGTCGTTTCCAATGCGTCGAACTATGAAAAAGTTTATGAGTATTTCATCAGATTAACTCCAGGGGATTCTGAAATTGTAAACGAAAGCGATCTCTGGAATCAGATTGCACTGCAGGGGCCTCTTGCCGAAAAAATATTTTCAGAATATACAGGGATTGATTTTTCTGATTTGAACTATTATCGTTTTCAAGATTACGAATTCTTAAATGAAAAAATTCGGGTCAGTAGAACAGGGTATACGGGCGAAGATGGATTTGAAATTTATTCTTCTCCCGGAGCAGGTCTGAAAATATGGGATGGCCTGCTTTCAGCCGGAAAGTCTTCAGGAATCCTTCCCTGCGGACTTGCATCAAGAGATATTCTGCGCCTGGAATCAATGTATGCTCTCTACGGTCATGAACTCAATGAGGAAAGGACTCCTGTTGAGAGCGGAATTGGATGGATCGTAAAAGAAAAAGAGATCCCATATCCACAGTATGAAAAGATTATAGAACAGAAAAAAAAGGGGCCGGATTATAAGGTATGCCCATTTATACTGAAGGAAAACGGAATCCCTCGCGAAAACTATGATATTTACTCTGAAAATGGAGATCCAATCGGAAAAGTTTTATCAGGCGCTCATTCCCCAACGTTAAAAAAGGGAATCGGTACAGCATATTTACCCTCTGATTATTTCAGGGCAGGGACAACTGTATTCATTGAGATCAGGAATAAAAAAATATCTGCAGAAGTTACAAAAGGCGCCTTTGTGAAAGGAACAGCAGGAAAAAAAACAAAATAATCTCTCATAATGGATTTCTGCCGTATAACTATGATTTACAAGAAATGGATCACAAAAAATCTGGAAAAATTAAATTAGCGGAGGAGTTAAATGGCTTCACCTGAAGGTTATTCTTATACAAAAGAGCATGAATGGGCAAAAGAAGAAAACGGAGTGATTACCGTTGGAATTACCGACTATGCACAGAATCATCTAGGAGACATTGTTTATCTGGATCTTGTAGAGCCCGGAACGGAAATCCAAAAAGGAAAATCTTTTGGAACAATTGAATCCGTTAAAGCAGCTGAAGATCTTTACAGCCCGGTAAGCGGAGTTGTGGATTCTATTAATGAAGGATTAAAAGAAAATCCTGAAAAAATCAACTCAGATCCTATGGGATCTTGGATGCTTAAAATTAAAGATGCGAATAAAGATGAATTTAAATCAATGATGAATGCTTCTTCATATGATGAATATCTCGGCAGTCTGGGCTGAAAGAACAGAAAATCTTTTGGATTTTGTGCTGAGGTAAATTATTTATGGAAATTTCAAATTCGCTCAAATACATTCCAGTGTCTGATAAAGAAAAACAGCAGGCGCTGGAAGAATTAAATTTAAAATCCATTGATGATCTTTTCCGCTCCATACCGAAAAATCTTTTAAAGCAGACTTCTGCTTCTTTGTCGAAGCCGATGTCTGAACTTGAGATTCGAAATCGATTTAAGTCTGATTCATCCTGCGCTGAGATCCATTGCAGTTTCATGGGAGGGAATGGACACAATCATTATATCCCTTCTATCATAGATCCTTTAACTTCGCGAGGAGAGTTTTTAACGGCATATACTCCTTACCAGCCCGAAGTAAGTCAGGGAACGCTTCAGGCAATGTATGAATTTCAGTCCATGATGGCGGATCTTATGGGAGTGGAAGTGTCCAATGCTTCGCTTTATGACGGTTCCACGGCTATGCTCGAAGCTGCATTTATGTCGATTCGTATCAGCCGGAAAAATCGAGTGCTATTTTCCGATTCAATTCATCCTGAATATCTTGAAACCATGAATACTTACAGAGATACAGATGTTTTTGAATTTGAAATGCTGCCGACAGGCGAAGACGGAAAAGTTTCCTTGCCCGATCTGAAAAGGCTTCTGAACGAAGATACAGCATCTGTTGTCATCCAGTCTCCGAATTATTCCGGTATAATCGAAGAGATTGATTCTATTAAAAAAGAAGCCGGTCCGAATATTATGGTCATTGTTGTTGTAACGGAAGCCCAGTCTCTTGCATTGCTTCGCTCTCCGGGTTCTCTGGGGGCCGATATCGTATGCGGGGAAGCGCAGAGTTTCGGAATTCCTCTATCTTATGGAGGCCCCTGGCTGGGTTTTATTGGATCTTCCATGAAGAATGTCAGGAATATGCCAGGAAGACTTGTTGGCGAGAGCGTCGATTCAGAAGGAAGGCGTTCTTTTGTTGTAACCCTTGCCGCCAGAGAGCAGCACATACGACGAGAAAAAGCCACTTCCAATATCTGTACAAATCAGGGACTCATGGCCCTACGAGCGACAATATATTTAAGTACAATGGGGAAGGCTGGATTAAGACGCGCATCTGAAAGATCGGCGCGGTTTGCCGCTTACGGTAAAAAACTTCTCATGGGATCTTCCGTTCGTCTGCGTTATCCTGATTCTCCTTTTTTCAATGAATTTATAATTGAACTTCCAGAAAATGCGCAAACTGTATTTCGCAAATGCGTTAAATCATCAGGAATTGCTCCGGGGACTATCGCAGGAGGGAATCAGC
>Ga0224501_10002392_pt1 | contig 14747 bp, 10 predicted proteins | sample SF_Oct11_sed_USG_4_FD_169105 | JGI IMG/M metagenome (GOLD analysis project Ga0224501, IMG submission 169105) | Sediment microbial communities from San Francisco Bay, California, United States - SF_Oct11_sed_USGS_8_1 | ecosystem: Environmental > Aquatic > Marine > Sediment | place: USA...
GAGCTATCATGACTGACTACTAAACCATTGCTCCACCCTAAACTTAGTGGATGGCTGTGTGTTAGCGCTAAGATGAGATAGCTCGCCTCCCAGACTAACGCCTGAGGAGGGGAAGAAGCTTGGAGTGAAGGTACTTCCAGCCTAGACGGTTTTCCAACCGACTAATCACTATGACTACGCAAAGGAGTCATTCAGATTCAATTAAGGAACCCTCCTCTTCTGCTTTAGACTGGGCGAAACAACAGGCAATTATGGTTCTCAACTGGGATAACCTAGTAGCTAACAGCCAATGACCATGATCGCAGTTTATTTAGACCAATTATGTGGATATCTTTTCTTGAATTCATCTGAGGTTGTAGCCCCAATCGGTACCGGCAATGGCAAATAAGCGCTTAATCAAAGTAGTCTAGTGTGACAGTACCCCTACAGTTCTCGCAGAAAAGAGAGGCGAGGTAATGACTAACCACTCAGAAATTTATCGTAGACTTCCTGCAGGTCATCATGCTGCAGGTAATCAGCCGGACAGCACTCATCGTTTAGCACATTCTGCTTCACCTGATAAAGAATGAGAGGACAATGAGAATAACTATGCACAGCGATATAATGTAGATTACATGATGGAGCGAAGTTGGGATAGAGCCCGCATCACCTCAAACAGTCTGTCCATTATGCCAGGATACGATACCATTTTTTAGAATATCGTTACCGATGCTGGGTTTATACTTAAACTCGAAATGGATATACGCGGCTAATAAAAATATTTTGGCTTCAGCTGATGTCAGCCTTTGATGGAAACACTTTCATTACTTGTGCCACGATTTATGCGCAGCCAAGGCGAATTTGTGTCGAGATGCCCCACTGGCACAAGTAGTTGTCAACAAAGTTTTTGGTGTCATACAAAGCTGGAATCGCTAAAAGACCTGGATGGCGGCCAAAGTTCAGCCCGTTCGACTTTGGCAAAACTGTGCCGCGTGAGGGCAAACTTCCGGAAAGCGGATAAATAAATCTGCGCAAAGCCACCTTTGGTCTGTTTCATTCTTTGATGAGGTTTCCGCCTACATACAACAGTAGTTTACTAGCGACCACGTGCAAGGCTAGCATTAGTAAACTAGATTAACTCACTGCCGACCAATTATACAGGTTCTGGCTTACATGCAGAAGTAGTTGATCGGGCGGTGAGCTGGTATACTCGAGCATGTACTCCAGGAGCAGAAATAGGCGGGTGGTGGGAAGCGGCACCATTGTAACGAGCTGTGTGTTGGGTATCTGTAACGCCGCAATCAGAGTCTTGGCGAGACAGACAAACACCCGACGCTTTGACGACGTGGACAGCGTGTAGAGCAGGGCGAGCATTGTCTGCATGTGCTCCACGTTCACATCTGTAAAAGGAAATGGATGTTGCTGATATAACCATTGGAACAAACCTATGACAAGAATCAAGCAAAAATTGCCAGGCTTAATCTTATGGGTAGCAACTTCTTTCGTATACTGGCCAGTGTACAGAAATTGGGCTAGCATGTTCCATGTTGCGTCATTACGGGACTTTCAGCTTGCACTCGCGTGCCCTATAGAGAAGGCTACTCTATGGGTTGGCCTCCAAACAGAATGGCCACAAAATGATGCCCATACTGGGAAAAAAAATCAGGCTAGGACAACTGATTCTAAACGCGATGCGCCATTCACTAAGACATCTTCACCCCAGAGTAACAGTTCTGTTCATATAATGGAATGGATAACATAATATGCTCTATCATTGTGGTAACTGTGATCACCCAACTGACAAAAATGAGCTCCCAATGGATTTCATAACTAGGCCAAGGCTCACTTCTCTGCAGTCAACATATAGAGGGAACAGTGACATATTTCATTGGCGGGAAATGCAGGTGCTACTCACCATCGATTTTAGTGCCATCCTGATCTGCTGTCAAACACTCCGAGAGGAGCGAGTCCAGAAATTGTCTCCACATATCAACCACAATAGACTGAAAGAAATGACTGTCTATCAAAGGAGCAATAACCAGTGCCACTAGCGTCACGCAATCTACTAGCTTCTGGGAAAGGCGGCCTTTTCATCACCTGGTCCATCATTCAAACCTTCTTCTGCTTTCATATATCCTGACCTATGTTGGCGTCATTTAAGTGTTTTTCCAGGGTGTGCCATTCATCATATAGGCAATTTCCTGTGAGCACCCGCATGCTCCAAAGAGAAGGTAACTCTATGGGAGGACCTCTTTCGTTCAACGTCTGGATTCGCTTATTTTGCATGAACACTGCCTGTTAAGCAGCACTTCGGACAGTCCTTTATGGTTGATTTGAAAGCTTCAAGCGTGGGTTAACAACTCCCGTTCCCCATTACTAAACCATTATGACAGAGCAAATCTTGTAACTGTAGTCATAACCGTATTCATGGCAGTTTTAGCAGTACCGGCCTTACCTGGTCCTGGTCCCAGGTAGGAGATGATTGCCAGGTGAGCACGACCTCTAGCAGCAGTGAGAGGAGATTCCTGTGGGCGGAGACAGGCCAGCCAATCAGACTATCCGGGAACAGATCGATCATCAGCAAAAGGTTTTCCTGCAAGATAAATGTGAAGTTTTTATTCAAATGAAACAACCAAGTAAAATGATGTAGTAACAGAGTGATACAAAAATACAAACCAGGATCATGTGACAACGTTGTCAAGTCTGTTAATTGTTCAGTGTGAATTCCAGTGCTCCCTTAAAGAGACTAATAACTTTAAGAGCATATTGACAATTGGAGAATCTTCAATCCTTAAAAAGTTTACCCAAATGAGTCCATCCTCCCCATAGAGGATAATTCTATCAGCGTGCCATACACATGCACTTTACACTTTTATGGGTGTAACACCAGAGCTGGTATGACCATAGACATATAGTATGTGTCTACAATGGAGGTGACCTCGTAAGAGTTATCCCCCACAGTGCCTAGGTGTGTAAACTTTATTGCCAACCGAAACATTTACCTCCTATCATGGATCCTTCCCATGTCACTGCATAAAATTCCTATGGAATCTTCACCTACCTGCGCAGATCTATCAAGCACTTGCTGCTGAATCAGTCTGCGACACAGTCTTCGCACTGAGCTGCAGAACTTGGCAAATCTCTCATCCTCTATCTGATCTGCCGTCAATTTAACCAGCACCGCCAACAGACTACAGGTAAACAGACAGAACACAATATAATTAATAGAGTAGCCTTCCAGTCGAACGCAAACGAAAATAAGCATTAGGCTTGGAGAGATTCAGATCGGCCAGTCAGGTATGGATACGGGCATATCTTATGAATTAGTTAAAGCTCAAGACTGAAGATAGAAAGCTGCTGGGATCAACTCGAAGCTGTGCCGGGTTCTAACTGTAAATTTGAGCTCCTCGCATTATTCCCAGCTCCTACGGATTCAAACAAGCTTCATACTTAGCATACCAGCTAACTACGAAGTGCCCAGTAGAACAACATAAAAATGTGTACACACATCAGTGACAAAAAGAAACGTTCCTGTATGTCACTGCGCACACAAACTCCTTATCAATGTCGAGAACTCGCTGACGATAATCATCAGTTGATGCTTACCTTAGTGACTGCTGAGACCTGGTCTGGCATAGATCACTGCTCACATAGCTCTTCATGACTGCTGCCGAGGCTAGGTGCTTGTCAACAAAAGTCACAAAGCAGGTGGCAGCATCAATCTGCAGCAAAATATTAATCAAATGCTCATGACGCAAATTCATGCTAACTGACCACCATATTGTCCGGGCACGACGGGAGAAAACCTCAAGTATACTCACTTTTGATATCAAGTTCTATGCAATGTACCCTAGGCTGAATATACTATCTTTTGAACGATTCGACACAGTTATAGCAACTTTGCTGGTCTAGCTGCCATATGTTGTTAGAGGCTTTCGTCTCACAGATATCTTCGACTGGACTAGACTATTTCATTTTACAAACATCACATCACTGACCAAACGGTTAGTCTTTACGACAAGACTGACTGCGCATGGAGCGGGTTACATCACGTGTCCTTTTATTTTGGATCCTACTCGGGTGAAGGGACAAAATGGCACCAGAACTGAGGAGAAAACACAGCCTCTGATCCTATGCCCCGTGAACGATTTTTGTGGGATGACAATCGAATACCAACGACTAGGCAGTGGTGGCTTAGTGGCTAGCACATTCGGCTTTGGACCAGGGGACCCGGGTTCGATTACAAGTGTGTGCATCGCTTTGTGCCTTCTTCCTAGTCGTGTTTGGACCTCGATGTTAAATAAATAAGGCCCGCACAAGAAGTACCAACTCTATGAGGCAAACCAATGACCATCCTGAAAACAAGGCATTGGCTTAGTGATGTTATCAATGTAAAACAAGATGATATTATCATCTCTAGTAACTGTAAGGACCGAAAGTGAATTCGAAAACGTACCCAGGAGGAAGCCGAGGCGAAGTTGACAGCGCTGTCAGAATTAGCTGTCGTCTGGCTACTTGTAGTGCTGTCAGGGCGATCCGACTGACCATCCTCAACAAACAGCTGGGTGAATATACCTGTTGATTACGAATAGAGTTACTTTTTATGCGCACTGATGTAAGCAGAAATGCCTTGATGATTCACAAAAAGTAACAATGAGTCAAATAGCCCCAGTTGGTCAGTTCCTGCACCACTTCTGACAGCTGCTTTGTCGTGGCGACACAAAATTACTTTGACAAGCAAAGTTCCTATACATTTCCAGTCCATCTCAGCAGCTCTATGAATGCTAACTTTCCCATCAGGTGTCATAATGGGCGGCGAGCTTCAATATGCTATAACCTCCACTGGTCAATGAAAAGCTACGCTGTAATCGAGACACGATCCACATAGCGACTAATTATTCAAGATATAAGACTTAAGATGAATAGATTTCAGATTTTCCGTTTGTGGCTCCTACTGCCTGCTGAAATACTCCACAAAAATAATCAATTTTTGCTCGATTGATCTCGAAGAGAAAATAAGAATGCCCTTGAGTCAAAATATCTCAAAATGGCAGATTCTTGTATATACTGGGCAAACCTCATTTGAACTCCCTCTGGCATCTCAGTTATACAAGCGTCTAGTTACCGGTGAGGGAATCTAGGCTGTCGTCCTGGTATGGCATCGGTGAGAAGAGCTGAAGCGGAGAGGGAGCCGCTGGTGGGGAAGGTGTGCCTTCCTTCTCTCCAGTCTCTTCTTTCTCTTTAGCCGCTGCGGCTTTATTTCTGGCCTCCTCAACCAAACTCTTATACTTGGTTACCTAGAATTTAATCACCCATCTATGGTTGGCTATCATTATTACATCTTACCTACATCCCAGTATACCTTACCCCTTCATGGAGATACCGACAAAGCCAAAAAAAAATCACACAAGTCGTTTACACTGTTGGCAATAATGGAGCTTACGGATGAAAGGGTTCATCAGCGAAGCCCGTCCAGAGACAGTACTTCTTTTTAACTTCAGCTCTTTCGGTAAATATGTAGTGTCCCAACTTATTAGCAAAATGTTTCAATCGCCGGCACATTCAGTTCGAATGGCAAACCAATGCAATTCAGGATGTTCTTCACAGTACCCAGAAAGAGAGAGGGATCGGATAGACCAATGGCTAGAGTACTTGACTCAATATCAAAAAACCCTGGACTCGTGTCCTAGTCAGGCTGAGCCCTTCACATTTCATTCCTAGCTCCTACCGCTTCAAGAAGGTCTATTCAACAGGATGACCCGAGAGAAAAAGAAAACAACACTCGCGCAGCACTCCTTGTATTACGCTTTGAGTTGCGCGGCACTTACCAGAGCACTGATGATGGAGAAGAGTAGGCCAGTGATTTTTAAATTGCAACCACTAGATGCAAACTTCACCAACTCCAGGTATGTGTACTCCTGCAATTAAATCCAACATTATTAAATGTGTCTCGCAATCAACTATCTACTTCATGAAATTTAAATCGATTTGTGGACAAGTCATGAAGAGTTTTCTCTCCAGTACTCTCTTCACTCCACTTTTATTCTACGAACCCCTCTAGGATGCTTGGGTAAAGTTTAGGAAGTTATGATCTAATATCTGTTATTATATTTGATAATCCAGAAATCATTGAACAAAGAAAATAGTGAAAGGACATTAAGTCACGCGTATATAAAATATGGCATATGGAATTTAGGCCAAGACTTATCAGTGACAGCTTCCATCCGTGGTATAAACGCCTCTCGCCTCATTTTGTTTTTGAAGTATTATCTCTCACCTGCATGGCATTGAATGTCTGCATAGAATATTTCTGCGCCTCGTGGAGCCGAGAGGAGCTCGATCTGGCCGGTGGTTTATTGGGCACTTGGCCAGGCATGGAGCCGCAGGCAATAGATGACAAGCAGCTCAGACCTTCCAAGGTGTAAGTCAGCGAAGCCGCACCCCATGTGCTGCCCCTAAACAATGAACATGCAGTATCATTCTGACAAGGTCAAGTGGTCAAGGATAGGCTCTCAGGTGTGAAACCAGACAACTTAAAAACTCAATTTGGGTTGGTAAAGAGGAAATAGATTATGGCCAAGGCCAACTTTACTCCATCAGGGTAAATTTTGAAGCATTGAGCTACGAGACCAAGCGGGTATAAGCCGGGGCTAGAGGTGATTTATCCCAATTCAGTAGAGGTGTGCAAATTGATTCAAACAGCTGAGTCAACTCCATGTTTATTATCAAGTATCCCGGTAGCAAATCTTTGCGAATAAACACTGAATCTGAGTCAAATTAATTTGGAAGGCGGAGAATCGGAATGAATTAAAGCTAGGTACAAACAGTAGGAATTTGAATCGATTGAAATTGTGGTTTGGATTCGAATGTATACCACTGGAGTTTAGAGGGATGAAGTGCTCATAATAGACCGTGTAGCCATTGATGACCATACACCAGATGGTACGTGGATCGGAGACTCACTCTTTAACGTCCTTGTTGCTAATGACAGTGTCAGCGGTGCGTAGAATGAGCCAGGCAGCGAGCACTTGCAGGTTCGTCTGGATGTGTGACGCAATCTTATTGCTCGCCTTCAGCTGAGAGGACACGCCAGCTAATATATCCAGCTGAAAAAAGGTGGTTGTCATAAATTTGCTAGCTTTACCCGCAGTCATTTATTGACTAAGCACACTTCGTTGACAATCTAATATATCGTATGATGATCTCTCAAGTTGACTATACTTCGGCGTATTGAGAAATTACGCATGGCGATCAGCGCGGAGTTTCAGATTTGCTTGGTCCAACTCCGTGTATGAAACTTTTTAGGTAGGCTTATAGCAGAACTTTGTAAACTTGCGCATTGAAAAACAAGCGCAGCTTACCAAGCTCTCAGTGCTGCCAGAAAATCCAGTTGCAGGCCAGGGGGTAATGACACGGAGCATATGGGAATAAACTCTCACCGATTTCTTTACAATGGTGCAAGCGGCAAGCTCCAGCTCTGAGCTGCGACTCGAGTGTGTACAGAGAGTAGCGTATGCTCCAGCATACATACAGGCCAAACTAGTGCGCATCACTGACCGAACAGACGCCTGAAACCAGGAAAATATTGAACAAGTGACGATAGTGGACATGCTATTTTCAATAGAGTCCACATGTGCCCAACTTTCAGTCCAGAAAACTCTGAGAGGGCTTTTAGTATTCAAAATTCCAGAGCAACAACTTCAACTGTTTATTTTGTGCAATGACAATACACTTACTTGGATTGCAACTTTAAATTTAGGTGCAGATAAACTGCAAACGAAATATCATGATGTAACACATTGGCTTACCTCTGTGAATGTGTTATATATCGCGGGTATGGTAAGAGTACGGGAAACTGTTGACAGGTGACTAAGCAGAATGGTAGCGCTGTTTTTGAACACGACTGTATCACCGTTAGATATTGGTAGATCTAAGTCTCCACCTACACAATAATTAGGTCTGCATCACAGAGGACCAATTCTGAGGATGGAAATAGGTATCACAGTGACAGATTTCAGATTTTCCTGTTGCGGCGGTATGACCTGGCAATTCTGGGCAAACACCCAGCATGACCATTGATATTGGAGTTGTTTACCCTTTGACATAAAGGGAAAACAACTTGAGATATCATTGTAGTGATTCCTGCGACATTTATATCTAATACTGAATTCCATGTCTTCTATTGATGACGTAGGAGGCAAATGAGGCTCCTCCTCCTTGACAACGGGGATGGTCGATCCATAGGTTCGTATCAATGGGAATGGCCAAGTCCCAGAAATCCAACAACTTTATGCCAAATCAGCATTTCCAAGTTATTCAGATTCCTCAAGCTGATTGTGTTAGAACGGTGACAAAAAAACTAAATACACAATGCTTATTCACAATTTGGATGGAATGGAAGGCATTAACTTACCTGAGATCAGAGAGTCTATCCCATCAAAGAAACGCTGCAAGTGAGACAGGCCATGCAAACTCTCCAGCAGCTTGTCTCTGCCATTCAACTGCAAATTAAAATGCTGTTATCGCTCTGCACCGGGCCTAACAACCTATATAGAAAAGTTAAGGGGAAATGATTATTTTCTCTTGTTCTACCCCAACCCTTTCCCATCCCATTTAGCAAACCTCCTGAGCCTAGAGCTTGTTCCAGTGACAAGAGCTGAATGTTAAATGTGGAGCTCGAAAATATCCATAGTCTTTTTTGTTATTGTACAAAAATAAGATAAAACCGATGTCTCTTTACATAAAGGCCAATGATTAGCAGAGATATCAGCCAAAAGCAGAAGACAGAAAACAGAGTCTAGCAAACAGTTCACGTCAGGCCCAGTCTGAGTCAAAATCTATCGACAGACCCCCCCCATCATTGATACTGACTTACCTCCATAAGAATTCGGGATGCTGTATCCGACAGATACTGTCTCTGTGTAAGCTCTCTGTCTACCTCGTTACGGCCTATCTCCAGCAACAGAGAATAGTTGGATAGATCCTGAAGGAAATCCCCTGATCCATTGTCTTGCAGCTCGGCACCTTCTGAACAAAACCAAAAATCAGTATTCAATCAGTAAAGGGAATTCAAAGCTAGTCCCATGGCCGTCACCGCGTGGGAAAGTGGCTGTCATGGTACTGCTGCCACACTACACAATTTGCTGTCTGGAAAATCGTCGATGTCGTGGCGGAAGAGTTGTTGCGGAGTTGTCTTCACTTTTTAGAATGGTCGGAACGCGGACAAATTGAAGTTCTGAACTGGAATAAACCATTATAAACAAGAGAAGACAACTCCGTAACAACTTGGTCATGTAGAAATTCTTTTTTCCGGATAGCAAACTGTTTAGCGTGGTAGTATCATTAGAGAGCCAACTTGTAACGGCAGCAGTGTAATCGGGGCGGGGCCACTCCTCTCACTCACCACTTTTACCGCTCACCCGCCATGAAGTGAGTCTGGCACCCATTTACTGCTGGGTTAACAGAGGGAGTTCTCACAAAAAATCTTGCAAAAGCCATCAGTAACTTTCATGGCTAGTGACAGGCACTCTTACCACTAAACAACAACATCTCGGTATCAGCAGCCTTTAGTAAAGTGTCAAACTCTACAACAATCCAGTGCTAACTATACCGCTAACTTGATCCACAAACTAACAATTACACAAGATGTGTTGTCCTTTTACAACACCAACTTAGTGATGCTCAAAGTGTAAGTGAAATGGTAAATGGACTTTAACAGTACGACTATTATCTCAATGCGTTTCTAGGAGCTTGCTCTACAACTGCTGCCTCAATGGTTGACAAGAAACTATCCAAGGCAATGCTGGTCGAAACTTTGGGATTTTAATCCAATGCCTATCTCCAAGAGAAGCTCCTCCCCCCATCCACTTACTCACTATAAGAGGCTTATATGACCTTTGCAGAAAATAAGCGCCCTGCACTTGTCACACTGACCTTGGACTGAGGTCACACGTTCCTCGGTCTGTGTGATGAACTCCGGAAGTTTGGCTGCGCGCAGAGTTGCAGTATAAGAGACATTATCAGCGCTGGATTTGACTGATGAAGTACATAGACTCTTAATGCAGCCAACTAACTGGGCCTGGTAAAATAAGACAACTTGGTCATAATTACTGAATGAGATATCATCAGTCAACTGATATGTTCAATAATATTTCATGGTAGATGGTTAAAGGGAAGATTTTGCAACAACGAAAAGTCATAATGTCAGACGTTTTCAAATATTACTTTTTATGCAAGTGGCACATTCTAACTATGGCTGCTCCTTCTATGGTACAAGTTTTAATGATGACTTTGTCATCTTTTTAGTCACAATAATCTAAGGCAGCGACCTACCGTTGTCATCACACAATCTGGGTTCGGGGCATTGGTGTCACATCTGTCCAATAAAAATCTGAGCACTGTGTGCAAACTTGCTTCCAGATCTCTGTTTGGTGCACCTGTGAAGTAGCAGTCAACATAAACCAGGTGTGGTTTTTTCTCAGGACAGAAACTCAACTGTTACTAAAACACAATCACCTGCTGGTACTATACTGCCAACTAAAGAATTCTGGGATTTGCACAGTCATCGTAAAACTGAAAGTCTCTTTGGGCAGACTCACATTTGTGGACATGAGTGATCAAGTAGTTAACTGTAAGGGCAACATAAGCAGAATAGAATCCTTCATATTCGGCATCATGCTTGAGAAAGTCTGCAGATCTGCAACAAAATAATCCGGCTGTAATCTACAGTTCGACTTCTGGCTTCACCTTCAGTTTTACTACTTGAGTGTGACTCTGAGTCATCGAACAAATTCGATGTCAAACAACTGGTTCTTACACGCACTCATCCGCGGACTCAGGCAGTGGATTACTACCGGTACCATCAATGGCGGATTGATTATATGGTTCGTGAATCAATCACTGGAACGGTGAAGGAATACCTGTAGTTTTTGTTAACACTAGTAGACAGTCAAAACTCCCTCAAGTCGCTAGTGACGATTTGAGTTTTTACTCGAGTGGGTCGTGGGTTGACCGTGGACGAGTTGGCAAAATTGCAATTTTTGCTCAAATAAAAGATATCGAGCGCGGTTTTGTTTCTACTTACCTGTTATCTATTAGTTTTGTAATAGATTCGAACTGCTTTGCATCATATTCGAGGAGTGGGATGGATAATAGTGGCCGCACAACAAGCGCCCACTGAAACTCCTGCTCACTCATATCAACTTTCAGCAGGAAATGTAACCTGAGGTGTTGAGGCTCCCTGGCTCATATGGCCTCTCGAAAGGATCTGGAGCCGGATTTAGCTATTTAAATTCGTTTTTGTGTTTTTTGGTGAATGTTATTTATTCCTTGAATAGTGATTAGTAGTTTTTTTTATATCCAGCTCTTTATTTTAATACTACTTGTTAGTTGTTACCGAATAGTATACACAGCCGGTATAATAGCCATCGTGACATTTTCCGTATTGTTACTTCCCTCTTCGTCAAAGTGCGAGCCAGTGCCCCGGTTTCAGTGAGCTAAATAAGCCATTTGTGCTCACTATGGAAGGGTGCAATCTATTTCACCAGCTTAGCTCCTATACTGAGCATCTATCTGAGGATGTTGTTGATGCTGCCGCTTCTGCCTACACCTTCGTCAAGTATACATTGACAAGGACATTTAGACTGTCAGAGATGGGCTTGGAGTTGGAGTCGCAACCCGAATTAGAACACCAGTCATCAACCGAGGGCCAGGTCGAGTCCGCCGGATTCAGTAGCTCAGTTGTGGACGGTACCGTTGCCAGATCTGTACAGAGCTATGGTGAAGCGGCAACATCCCTTATCTCAGCAGATGATCATGATATGGAAGTCATTACTGAACGATGCACAGAGCATTTACAATTCGTAAGTGTTTTTTTCACACATGTGCTGCGAGTATAACAGGCAAACCATGCTGCTCTTGCACCTCTAAAAATATCAGGTGAAAGTATTTACTCAGTAGCATGGTTACATTGTGTGGCAAACCGATATGTTTTCCCAGTGTAAACCAGCACTCCTTCACTGATCAAAATCGGCCACGAAGATGTCCCTACTTAGGTCCTTCAGCCAAACACGGGGGCATTTTAATTTTTAAATTTGCCTTATGCATGAAAGTATTCTAACCAATTCATGTGTCACTTGTTTGTAACTACTTTACTAGGTGAGTGATTTTGGTGAAGGTGAAGGTAGTTTTGATGGGAATCTAGTCTTAATCAACATTTCTCCTGCTAATCCAACTTGTCAAGAGGTGCAGACTAGTCTTCAAGAACACAGCAAACAGCTAGGAGCGGACATAGTCAGGTAATCATGCCATTTTTCAAATAACCTGAGCTTGAAGTCTTCTACACTTTAAATCTCGTTAACTTGTGATTTACAAGTAAAAATCGAGTATCGAATGCATTCTGATTGTAACTTATACTGATTACGATGCTGAATCTTCATGAGGTAATCGTTACCATTTCCGTTCCACAAAATGGAACGGGTAACAGTTATGCGTATCGAATTGTATTCGATATGTTGAACCCTGTTTTTTTTATGTTTCGAAGTCACTCAATGGCACTAACATATACGTAAATGCACAATCTTCCCTAGCTTTGGTTTGTCAGATGATATTAAAATGTACTCAATAATGTTGTAGAGCCAGACAGACTGTACTTGGTCTAATCAGCAGCATCGCCTGAATAGTCACACTTTTCGTGCTAATCATGCTATGCATCTATATTGCAGATATGATTCCTCTGGCCGTGTTTTGCTCAGCTTTTCGTCGGTAGACTCAATGCTAGCATTCTGCTCTGGGTTCAATGATAAGTCCCTGCCAGTCAACTCCATCTCCAGTAAGAACACTATAATATTAATTGCGTATGATAGCCCAAATTGTTCGCACTCTGCTCATGTCGGCAGACGGTTGTTTCTCTAGTTTAATTTAGTTTAGTTTACATGAGCGACAGTCAAGCGGAGATTGCATAGCAGTTTTTTAACTCTACTGCTCATCGACTATTGAGTGACATCACCTTCAGCAATTACTGCCTGTGTAAAATTTCTCAAGCATGAGCAGACTGATGTTCAGTCATACTTTTTATTAGTTTCATCAGTTGTAAATTTTGCTGGCTACTTGTTGAGTTTAAGATTATTATGATATATCCAACTTCCATCTTTCCAGCTGCTGTGCTCGCTGAAAGAGTCTTACCAATGTTCCTGCATGTGTCAGTGGCCAGCAAGTCATATCCAACTCTGAGTGAAGCTGCCCATGACATCACTTCTTATTTTGGCGGTAACATGTACGTTCCATAACCATAGTCCTACGTGTAAAGGCATGCCTGCCCCCAATCGTGATGGATTTGATGGCAGGGATTTTGTAGGAGAGCCCATATCTATGTAAAGCTAGAGCCTAGATCCACATCTTGTAAATTGCATTTCAAACTTGCTTCAGAGTTGAATATACATACTCAAAATGCATGTTGTCGGGCTGAAATGTAGTGTGCCTTTCTAAATTGAAGTTACCCTAAATTAAAGTAGAGTGGATACTACTGAAAAGGAATGGTTTCGTAGACCTTGCTTTGAGATTTACAACCAACTGAGGGGATTTTATTTATTTAAAACGGGTATGCCATGCACAATAATTCTCTACACTGTAAGAAAGTGGGATAGCGCAGCAGTAGAGCGCTAGACTTGCAACCATGGGAAATTGAGTCTAAAGTCGGGTCATGCCGGGCTCCCGTAATGAGTGTGAGCACTTCAAATTAATCCTACCTCGAAAAAAAGTCAAACCTCATTATGGGGTGGAGCATAGACACTGACCCACGCGTGGTGCTTCTCTTCATCCTGAGCTGTAATCGATAAAAACAAGTATCTAGACCGGCAGCTTCATCATAATGGTGAAGATGTCATACGCTAAGACGAGAATTGCTGTACACATTGATACCCTCTACATTGTAGGTTTATCCATGTTGCTGAAGTAGCGGAGATGGCATCCGAGTCTGATGATGGCTTACCTCGTCACATTATTGTCATGGGCTTACCAATGGGCAGCAAACAAACTCCTAAGATACACCAGTGAGTTTACCATCGCACTGCTGGTGATGGTTTATAAGGGTTTTGGGCAGAGAGAAAATTTGATCTCTTTAAATATCCCTTTAATTTTAATTCAGGAATATCTCGATTCCATAATGTTCTTTTCTTAATTCAGTGGTTGTGGTATGGGTGAAGTGATGGCGTGGTTGATAGCGGGGTTGACCGAGTTGACGGCCAGGAATCCAGGGTTCCATGTCCTGTTTAGGCTCCATTTTGTTCTTTCACCCTCGTGGGATTCAAATTGCGATGTTCAATAAAAAGTCTCTCACCATGGACCACTCTGGGAGCAACCTGTAAGCTTAATGATGCTATCCATGTATAACGCAATGCTCTTATCTTGCATTTCAGAAAACTGAACCAGTGTTTGTCTAAGAAAGGATGGGGTAAAATAGAGCGAAGTGTACATCAACTGGAGAACACACAGCTCTACAGACACGAATTGCTTCCGGCGATTGGCTTCGGCGTAACTATTGGTAAGTCGAGGAATAAACAACACTTGTCTTTTAGCTTGATTTTTTCCATTGTTCTGCCTGGGCACCTGGCCATTTTACTCAATAGACAGTCTCCTAAGACTGAGGCCTGTTGGGGCAGTACTTGACATGATTATACTTCCTGCGGCTAGCGATTTTTACACCCTGGTCAACTGGTACACCTGTTTGATAATGCTTCTTTCTATGATGGCTATTAACATGCAATGATTTG